>ENA-UOVV01000182-UOVV01000182.1-compost-metagenome-genome-assembly--contig:-NODE-182-length-94710-cov-14.958544_pt1 | contig 94710 bp, 93 predicted proteins | sample MGYA00238155_ERZ761577 | MGnify/ENA primary metagenome ERZ761577 (study PRJEB28898, sample SAMN06268775) | compost metagenome | isolation source: Emeryville, CA | place: USA:Emeryville, CA | collected...
ACACCGCGCGGCCCCTCGGCATTGAAATCCACGATCATCTCGTCGTCGGCAAGGGACGACATGCAAGCTTCCGTTCGCTCGGCCTGATATGAAAAGGCGGGGCCGAAGCCCCACCTTTCAAGCCCTATCCCGCAAATATCGGCGCGTATTTATCTGCCCACGGGCGAGCCTGCTCCAGTTCATAGGCAAGTTCAAAAAGGACCTTCTCACCGCCAAGCGATGCCGCAAACTGCGAGCCGATAGGAAGTCCCGCCTCATTCCATGAGAGCGGAACCGACATGGCCGGTGTCCCCACTGCATTATGAAGCGGCGTATAGCTTACATAATTGATGACACGCTCATAAAGCGTATCGAAGGGTACGTTCGGCCCCTGCTCCCCGAGTTTCGGCGGCGCTGATGCGAGGACAGGCGACAGCCACACATCATAGTCCTTCATGAATGCCTCGGTCTCTGCCGTCACCTTCGTAAAGACCGCCAGCGACTCTTCAATCGCGCCCGCAGGCTTTGCATCGAACTTTGCAGCAAGGCCAATGGTCCAGGGCTCAAGCACGGCTTCCGGATCAAGCCCGTTCTCCCTGGCAAGCTTCACCAGCATGGACGGACCGGATGCCCAGATGGTGAGGAAAGCCTCCATAAAGGTTTCGCCGTGAACCGGGTTTTCAACCGGCACAATCTCATGGCCGAGGCTCTCGCAGAGCTTTGCCACATCTTCAATCGCCGCTTTCACATCGGCGTCCGGTTCATTGCCGAAATAGTTCTTCGTATTGAAAGCAATCTTGAGACGCTTCTTGTTCGGCCCCTCGACGCGGCCGACAGGCGCGAGCCGCGCACCCTCTGCCTGCATCTCGGTGACGGCGAACAGGGCCTCGCTGTCCCGCACGGAACGGCTCACGCAATGCTGCACACCGATCTCGCCCGGCAGGTTTCGCTCTCCCGTATAGATGCGGCCCCGGCTCGGCTTCAGCCCGAAAAGTCCGCAGCAGGATGCCGGAATGCGGATCGAGCCGCCGCCATCCGTTGCATGGGCGAGCGGCACCATGCCGGAAGCAACTGCCGCCGCCGCGCCGCCCGATGAGCCGCCTGATGAATGTTCGGGATTCCACGGGTTACGGCACGGCTCCAGAAGAAGCGATTCCGTGGTGGCGAGCAGGCCGAATTCCGGCGTGTTGCTCTTCCCTACCATGATGAAGCCCGCCTTCTCATTCGCGGCGATCAGCGGGTCGGTTTCGGCAGAAATATTCTGCGCAAACATGCGCGAGCCGGAGCTGTTGCGCGTGCCCTTCAGATTATCGAGATCCTTCACAAGGTTCGGCACGCCGGTGAACGGGCCTTTCGGCAGGTCGCCCGCCGCTTCCTCGCGCGCCCGGTCGAACAGCTCCAGCACCACCGCGTTCACCTTGGGGTTGACCTGCTCGATCCGCTCAATCGCGGCATTCACAAGGTCGAGCGCCGTAACCTCGCCCTTCGCAACCAGTTCCGCCTGCCCGAGCGCGTCGAGCTTTGCAAGCTCCGGCGCGCCCGCCATCGCGGGGCGGAACCCCGCCGCATAGGCGCCAGCCAAAGCCGCCGTCGCGGCGGTTGATTTCAGAAATGTCCGGCGGGAAATCTCTCCCGAGAGCGTCACACCCATTTTCTCCTCCCTGATGCGCCTTCAGGCGCCTTTCCTTTAACGCAAGGTAGCGCAGGGATTATGCTTTTTACCAACCCATCTTTACCGCCGGGCGTCCCTTTCAGGGCCGGTTGAAGAGCCATCCCCCAAATGCTACACCCTGCCCGTTCCTTCCCATCCGCCATGAAACTGCGAGGCGCCTGATGATCCCGCGCTATTCGCGACCGGAAATGGTCGCCATCTGGGACCCCGAAACGAAGTTCCGCATCTGGTTCGAGATCGAAGCCCATGCCTGCGAAGCACTGGCCGAGATTGGCGTGATTCCGAAGGAAGCCGCAAAAAACATCCGCGAGCGGGGCGACAAGGCCGTGTTCGATGTCGAGAAGATCGACGCGATCGAGCGCGAGGTAAAGCATGACGTCATCGCCTTCCTCACCCATCTTGCCGAATTCATCGGTGAGGATTCGCGCTTCGTCCATCAGGGCATGACCTCGTCAGACGTGCTCGACACCTGCTTCAACGTGCAGCTTGCCCGCGCGAGCGACATTCTGCTGCGCGACATGGACGAGCTTCTGGCTGCCATCAAGCGCCGCGCCTATGAGCATAAGGACACGGTCTGCATTGGCCGCAGCCACGGCATTCATGCCGAACCCGTGACCTTCGGCCTGAAAATGGCGGAAGCCTATGCCGAGTTCTCGCGTTGCCGCGAACGGCTGGTCAATGCGCGCAAGGAAATCGCGACCTGCGCCATTTCTGGCGCGGTCGGCACCTTCGCCAATATCGACCCCCGCGTGGAAGCGCATGTCGCCAAGGCGCTCGGCCTTGAGGTCGAACCCGTGTCAACGCAGGTAATTCCGCGCGACCGCCATGCCATGTTCTTCGCAACACTTGGCGTCATCGCCAGCTCCATTGAGCGCGTCGCCACCGAGATCCGTCATCTGCAGCGCACCGAAGTGCTGGAAGCTGAAGAGTTCTTCTCCGAAGGGCAGAAGGGTTCATCAGCCATGCCGCACAAGCGCAACCCCGTGCTCACTGAAAACCTCACCGGCCTCGCCCGCCTCGTGCGCGGCATGAGCTTCCCGGCCATGGAAAATGTCGCCCTTTGGCATGAGCGCGATATCTCCCATTCCTCGGTTGAGCGCATGATCGGCCCGGACGCAACTGTCACGCTCGACTTCGCGCTGGCACGCCTCACCGGCGTTATCGACAAGCTGGTGATCTATCCCGAGAACATGGAAAAGAACCTCAACCAGCTTGGCGGTCTTGTCCATTCGCAGCGCGTGCTTCTGGCTCTCACGCAGAAAGGCGCGTCGCGCGAAGAGGCCTATCGCCTCGTGCAGCGCAATGCCATGCCGGTCTGGCGCGGGGAAGGCAACTTCCTCGACCTGCTGAAAGCCGATGCCGATGTGAAGAAGTATCTGAGCGATGCGGAAATCGAGGAACGCTTCGACCTCGGCTACCACACCAAGCATGTGGACACGATTTTCGCGCGTGTATTCGGCCGGAGCTGAGGCTTCACCCAACCGTCACAGTCGCGCCCGTACCGCACGGCACCGATATTTGTATCCGGGGGATTTCCCATGCTCCGCACAGCCTTCGACGGCTCGCGCCGCCGCCGCATCTATCTGTTCCGCCACGGCGATGTGTCCTATGTCGATGACAAGGGCAATCGCGTTGCCGACGCGAAGGTCGTGCCGCTGACGGATTGGGGCCGCGAACAGGCAACCCTCACAGGCAAGGCGCTGCAAAAGATTCCCTTTGATCGCGCGGTCAGTTCAAGCTTTCCCCGCTCAATGGAGACAGCAGAGCTTATCCTCGCCGGACGCAATATCGAGATTGAAGCGAGCGATCACTTCGTCGAATTTCAGGGCGACCCCGCCTATCGCGCCGCCGTGACCGACCTCAACGATATTGCCTATTCATTCCGCAATGCCCATGTGCCCGGCGCCCGCTACAATGGCGGCGACAGCTTCGAAGAGGTAAACACCCGTGTTCTTGCGGGCCTCGAAAAGCTGATCGCCGAGCCTGAGTGGGACACGCTTGCCCTTGTGGCGCATGGCGGCATCAACCGGCTCGTCATCGGCTGGGCGCTCGGCACCGGCCTTGCCACCTTTGCCGCCATCGACCAGAACACGGCCTGCGTCAACGTCATCGACTTTGACGAAGCGCCCGACACGCGGGAGATCCGCCGCAAGACGCTCCGTGCACTGAACGTCACGGTTTACGATTTGGTGAAGGAAGGCAACCACCTTCTTTCTCTCGAGCAGATCGCAACCCGGCTGAAGCTGAAAGAAGCGGCCCTCTAATTCTCCGGCAAGGCATAGGCGATCACATAGTCACCAAGTTTTGTGCCCGCTCGTGCATGGCCGCCTGCCGCAATCACCACATATTGCCGCCCTTCCCACTCATAGGTCATGGGCGTTGCCTGACCGCCTGCGGGAAGGCGGCCTTTCCAGAGTTCCTCGCCGCTCGCTGCATCAAAGGCGCGCAGATAATCATCCATCGTTGCGCCGATGAACACGACACCGCCCGCGGTAACGATCGGGCCGCCGAAATTCGGCGTTCCCCATTTGATGGGCACCGGAACTGGCGCGAGGTCGCGCACCGTGCCCAGCACGCTTTCCCAGGCAATCGTGCCGTCGGAGAGATCAACAGCCGTCAGCATTCCCCAAGGCGGCGGGTTGCAGGGAAGATCAAGGGGAGAGAGCAGCAATTCGCGCTTCACCGCCCAGCGCGTCGGTGCCTGGGGCGAGATTTCCTCATCCGGTTCTGCCGCTCGCGCCGCTTCAAAATTTTCCGAGGGGATAAGCGTGATGAGATGCGCTGCACGGCTTGTATTGATGTAGAGCCGCTGCGTTGCAGGATCGAAAGCGGCCCCGCCCCAATTCGCCCCGCCGCCCGTGAAGGGATACATGATCGTGCCTTGCGCTGAGGGCGGCGTGTAAAGCCCTTCGGAGCGCGCGGCTTCAATCTTCTCGCGACAGGCCTTGCGGTCCCAGAAGGTGAGTCCCCACGCGTCTTCCGGCTTCAGATGCTGCGGTACAAGCGGCGGCGGTGCGACAGGAACAGGCTGCGTTGGCGACAGGAACTCACCCGCCGCTGCATCCTGCGGCACGGGACGTTCTTCCACATCGAAAATCGGCTTGCCCGTCTCGCGATCAAGCACAAAGACAAACCCCGTCTTCGTCACCTGCACCACCGCATCGCGCGGCGCGCCATCGCGGGTCAGCGTCACGAGGCTCGGCTGTGCGGGAAGGTCATAGTCCCACACATCGTGGTGCACGGTCTGGAAATGCCAGCGCACTTTGCCCGTCGCCGCCTCAAGCGCCACAACGGAATTCGCATAGAGATTGTCGCCGGCCCGCGCGCCGCCAAAGAAGTCGGGGCTTGGAGAAGAGGTTGGCAGGAAGAAAAGCCCCCGCGCTTCATCCGCAGCAATGGGTGCCCAGACATTCGCATGTCCTGTCTGCGCCGCAACGCTGCCGCGCGGCCAGCTCGTCGGATGATCTTCCGCGCCGCGCGTAATGGGATTGAACTCCCAGACGGACTTTCCCGTCCGCGCATCAAAGGCGCGCACGGTTCCCTTCGGCGCATCTACCCGGCGATTATCGCTGATCGCAGAACCGATCACGACAACACCGCCCGCAACCGAAGGCGGCGAGGTGATCTGAAACTCGCCCGGCCATTGCAGTTCCATGCCGGGGTCTATCTGCACCTCGCCATTCTCGCCGAAACCGGCGCACGGCTCGCCCGTCCGCGCATCAAGCGCGATCACGCGCGCATCAACCGTGCCCATGAAAATGCGCTTGCCGCAGCTCGCCCCTTCCGCAGCCGCCTCATCCACCCAGGGCGTAACACCGCGGCAAACGAACTGGTTACCGGGGCGGTAGTCGACGGCAACTTTCGGATCGAAGCGCCATTTCTGCTCCCCCGTGCCCGGATCAAGCGCGATCACTTCATTGAAGGGGCTGCAGAAAACAAGCGAGCCTTCGAAGAGGATGGGCGTCACCTCGAAAGCCGTATGTTTCATAGCGTCGGCACGGCTCACCATGTCGCCGGTGCGATAGACCCATGCCTCGCGGAGATCAGAGACATTTTCCGGCGTGATGGCCGTAGCGGCCGAATGGCGGGAGCCGCCCGCGTCAGCGCCATAATGAAGCCAGCCTGCCGCTTCCTCGGCCGAAGCAGCCCCCTGCCCCATGCCGAGAACCGCCACCAACCCCGCAACCGCCACAAACAGCCAACGCATTCCGCCCTCCCGTTTAGATTTGACTGAATGATTCATTCATTTTATATCGGGAGTCAACGAGAAATTGGGCGAGCAGCGAATGAGAAGTGCAAGGAGCAGATGTGGCTAAAAAACCGTCCGACAAGACTGACGCCATAGCCGAAGCGGCCATTGCCTGCTTCAGCGATCTGGGCATCCGCCGCACCCAGATGGCCGATGTGGCCAAGGTCGCAGGCGTGAGCGTTGGCACGCTCTATCTTTATGTCGCGAGCAAGGAAGCCCTTTTTCATCTCGCCATCCTGAAAGTCTGCGCCCGCCCGCTGGCCGAACTCCCCCTTCCCCTTACCGATCCAGGCATGGAGGAAAGCGCCGCCATTTTCGCCGAGCGCGCCAGGGAAGTGCGTCATTGGCCGTCGCTTGATGACGCGCTGATCACCACCGCGAAGCCGGACACGGAAACGCTCCGCCAGATCGGCGCGGAGCTTTACGACATGCTGCATGAGGCGCGCCGCGCCATCTGGCTGGTAGATCGCTGCGCGCAGGAAATCCCCGCTTTCGAGCAGCTTCACGCCCTTGATTTGCGGGCCCACCACCGCGATCAGATTGCGCGCGTGGCCCTTGCCATGAGAGGGAGGCAAGGGCCGCCCTCGCCCGCGCTGAGCCTCGCTGCGCGCCTTGCCATCGAGACGGTTGCCTGGGCAGCCATGCACCGCGTCCGGGAATCAGCGGCAAATGCCATTCCCGGACTGACCGAGCGGCAGGCACGCGAAACCGCTGCGGCGAGCTTCGCGACGATCCTTGTCAGTGCCGTAGATGCGGAAAGTTAAAGCCGGGTCTCAACTCTGAACCTGGCGAATGGCCTCTTCCATCAGGTCGGCCATAGAGCGGCGGATCTGATGGTCCGACTGGTCCACACCCTTCGCGTCGAAATCCTTGCGAATCTTGCGGAACACGTCTTCCTCACCCGCTTCCTCAAGATCGGCGGAGACGACTTCCTGTGCATAGGCTTCAGCCGCCTCGCCGGTCAGGCCCATTTTCTCAGCCGCCCACAGGCCAAGCAGCTTGTTGCGGCGGGCCGTCGCCTTGAAGCGAAGCTCCTCGTCATGAACGAACTTCTTTTCAAAACCTTCTCCGCGCTTGTCAAAGCTGGACATGGAACCTGGCACTCCGTATGGGGGTCATGATGGGCAAGGCCCCCGCCGGGCAGGGTGCCTTTCTTGAGGCTTAGGCATAGCGGGCGAGCGAATTCAAATCAACAGCGATCCCCGCCTCGCCCGCTCCCTGCGGTAAATTGTCTAACTCGCTGATTTCTCCGCCCTTTTTGCCGCATCCGGTATCAACCAGAGGCTCATTGTATCGCGCACGACCTTGGGCTAACTTGCGCACGCCGGGGCGCCGATTCCAGACCGCGCACGGCTCCTCTTACCGCGAGGCGGCATTCGACATCCGCGCAGAGAGATCCTCCGACAGTCCCGGCCCCGTCATCCGGGCTAACCGATTGGAATTCATGACATGAGCCGGCGCAGACGCGTTTACGAAGGCAAGGCGAAGGTGCTGTATGAAGGCCCGGAACCCGGCACGCTCATCCAGCACTTCAAGGACGATACGACCGCTTTCGATGCAACGAAGCGCGCCACCATCGGGGGCAAGGGCGTCCTCAACAACCGCATCTCGGAGTTCATCTTCACGAAGCTGAACGAGATCGGCGTCCCGACACATTTCATCCGTTCGCTCAACATGCGCGAGCAGCTTATCCGCGAGGTCGAGATCATCCCTTGCGAAGTTGTGGTGCGCAATGTGGCGGCGGGCTCGCTTTCAAAGCGTCTCGGCATCGAGGAAGGCACCGTCCTGCCCCGCTCGATCATCGAGTTCTATTACAAGAATGACGAGCTGCACGACCCCATGGTCTCCGAAGAGCACATCACGGCCTTTGGCTGGGCGACGCCCCAGGAGATCGATGACATGATGGCGCTGGCGCTGCGCATCAACGACTTCATGACCGGCCTTTTCCTCGGCATCGGCATCCGCCTTGTGGACTTCAAGGTCGAGTTCGGTCGCCTCTATGAGGGCGACATGATGCGCGTTGTACTGGCTGACGAGATCAGTCCTGATTGCTGCCGCCTCTGGGATACGCAGACAAACGACAAGCTCGACAAGGATCGTTTCCGCCGTGATATGGGCGGGCTGGTAGAGGCCTATCAGGAGGTGGCGCGGCGTCTTGGTGTTCTCGTCGAGAACGAGCCGAAGCGGCGCGGCCCCACGCTTGTGAAATAAGTTACGTGAGACACGAGGAACCATGAAAGCGCGCATCAAGGTCACGTTGAAGAACGGCGTTCTGGACCCGCAGGGCAAGGCAATTGAAGGCGCGCTGGGCTCGCTCGGCTTTTCCGGTGTTGCAAGCGTCCGTCAGGGCAAGCTCTTCGAAGTTGAACTCGAAGAGACCGACCCTGCCCGTGCAAAGGCCATACTGGAAGAAATGAGCAAGAAGCTCCTCGCCAATACAGTCATCGAAAACTACGCCGTGGAGCTAGACGAGAAGTGAGCATGAAGTCCGGCGTCGTTGTCTTTCCCGGCTCGAACCGCGAGCGCGACATGATGCGCGCCCTCGAAAAGATCACCGGCATCAAATCCACCCCCATCTGGCATGCAGATACGGACCTTCCCGATCTCGATCTCATCGTGCTGTGCGGCGGCTTTTCCTATGGCGACTATCTCCGCACCGGCGCCATCGCCGCGCGGGGCCGCATCATGCCCGCTGTTGCAAAGGCAGCTGAAAAAGGTGTGCGGGTGCTTGGCGTCTGCAACGGCTTCCAGATTCTTTGCGAAGCGGGCCTTCTTCCCGGCGTGCTGATGCGCAACGCAAACCTTAAATTCGTCTGCCGCGAAGTGAAACTCGAAGTCGCCAATGCCGACACGGATTTCACGCGCAAATATGCGCAAGGGCAGATATGGCGTTGCCCCGTCGCGCATGGTGACGGCAACTACGTCACCGATGCAGAAACGCTGAAGCGCCTCGAAGGCGAAGGCCGTGTCGGCCTGCGCTATGCCGAAGGCACAAACCCCAATGGCTCGCTGAACGATATTGCCGGTGTTCTCAATGAGCGCGGCAACGTCTTCGGCATGATGCCTCACCCTGAAAACATGATCGAACCGTTGAATGGCGCGACCGACGGGCGCGCGCTCTTCGAAAGCATTATGGAGGCTGTGGCGTGATACCCAATAATGTCAGGATCACGCCGGAATTGGTCGCGGAACACGGGCTGAAGCCGGACGAATATCAGCGCATTCTCGATCTCATTGGCCGCGAACCGACGCTGACCGAGCTCGGCATCTTCTCGGCCATGTGGAACGAGCACTGCTCCTACAAATCCTCGAAGAAGTGGCTGCGCACCCTGCCTACCACCGGCCCGCGCGTGATTTGCGGTCCCGGCGAAAATGCAGGCGTCGTCGATATCGGCGACGGTCAGGCCATCATCTTCAAGATGGAAAGCCACAACCACCCCTCCTATATTGAGCCTCATCAAGGCGCGGCAACAGGCGTGGGCGGCATCCTGCGTGACGTGTTCACCATGGGCGCGCGCCCCATCGCGGCGCTCAATGCGCTTCGCTTCGGCGAGCCTGACCATCCGCGCACACGCCACATTGTTTCCGGCGTCGTGGCAGGCATTGGCAGCTATGGCAATGCATTCGGCGTGCCGACCGTTGGCGGCGAGGTCAATTTTGATCCGAGCTATAACGGCAACTGCCTCGTCAATGCCTTTGCCGCCGGCCTGGCTGATGCGGACAAGATTTTCTACTCGCAGGCAAAGGGCGTCGGCCTTCCCGTCGTCTATCTCGGCTCCAAGACGGGCCGCGACGGTATTCATGGCGCGACCATGGCTTCCGCGGAATTTGATGATGATTCCGAGGAGAAACGCCCCACCGTGCAGATCGGCGATCCTTTCGCCGAAAAGCTGCTGCTTGAAGCCTGCCTCGAACTGATGGCTTCCGGCGCCGTCATCGCCATTCAGGATATGGGCGCCGCTGGCCTCACCTGCTCCGCCGTTGAAATGGGCGCGAAGGGCGATCTCGGCATCGAGCTTGATCTCGACACGGTGCCCTGCCGCGAAGAAGGCATGAGCGCCTATGAGATGATGCTCTCCGAAAGTCAGGAGCGCATGCTCATGGTGCTCGATCCCGCCAAGGAGAAGGAGGCGGAGGCCATCTTCCGCAAATGGGGTCTCGATTTCGCGGTGATCGGCCGCACGACAGATGATCTGCGCTTTCGCATCCGCCAGCACGGCGAAGTGATGGCTGATCTTCCGATCAAGGAACTGGGCGACCAGGCACCGGAATATGACCGCCCCTTCGTGAAGGCAGCAAAGCCGGCAGCCCTCTCACACGATGCAGTGCCCGCGCCCAACGATCTGGCAGACACGCTGATCCGCATGCTCGCCCTGCCCGACATGTGCTCGCGCCGCTGGGTATGGGAACAGTATGACCATCTCATTCTCGGCAACACGGCGATCGGCCCCGGTGGCGACGCCGCCGTGGTTCGTATTGATGATGGCCCGAAGGGTCTCGCCTTCACGCTTGATGTGACGCCTCGCTATTGCGCCGCCGATCCGCAGGAAGGCGGCAAGCAGGCCGTGGCCGAATGCTGGCGCAATCTCACCGCCGTTGGCGCGGAGCCACTTGCGATCACCGACAATCTGAACTTCGGCAACCCGGAACGCCCTGAAATCATGGGCCAGTTCGTCGGTTGCATCGAAGGCATTGGCGAAGCCTGCCGCGCGCTCGACTTCCCGGTCGTCTCCGGCAACGTCTCTCTCTACAACGAGACGAACGGCAAGGGCATTCTCCCCACGCCGGCCATTGGCGGCGTTGGCCTTCTGCCCGACATCGCTCTTCGCACGACCGTTGCTTTCAAGACGGAAGGCGAAGCGATCCTTCTGGTCGGCGAAACAAAAGGCCATATCGGTCAGAGCATCTATCTGCGCGACATCGTCGGCAAAGCCGATGACAGAAGCGCCCCGCCGCCCGTGGACCTCGCTGTGGAACGTCGCAATGGCGACTTCATCCGCACGGAAATCCGCGCTGGCAATCTCACCGCCGTTCACGACGTATCGGATGGTGGCGTGCTGGTTGCCGCTGCCGAAATGGCGATGGCGGGCAATATCGGCGCATCTCTTACGCCCGACACACCCCTGCCCCTCCATATCTGGGCATTCGCGGAAGATCAGGCGCGGTACGTCGTAACCCTGCCTGAAAGCAAAGCCGCTGCCTTCATCGAACGCGCGGGCAAGGCGGGCGTCCCCGTCAGCCGCCTCGGCGTGACTGGGGGTGCGGAATTGACAGTTGAAGGCGCGCTTCCCATATCATTGGCAGCAATGAAAGCCGCCCATGAGGGCTGGCTGCCCGCTTATATGGCGGCTGGCGCTGAAATCTGACGATCAAGGGAGGTGCATTCCATGGCCATGACGGCAGCGGAAATCGAACGACTCATCAGGGAGGCGCTCCCCGATGCGGTTATCGACATCCGCGATCTCGCAGGCGATGGCGATCACTATGCCGCAAATGTCATTTCGGCCGCTTTCAAGGGCAAGACGCGCGTTCAGCAGCATCAGATGGTCTATGCAGCGCTGAAGGGCGGCATGGGCAACGAACTTCACGCATTGGCGCTGCAAACAAGTGCGCCAGAGGATTGAGCAACCTCAACGCCCTCAAACACGGCCCGTTGAGGCCAAGGAGCAAAACAATGAGCGAGAACCCGGTCTTTGACCGCATCAGAAGCGAAGTTGCCAGCGAGGATGTGGTCCTCTTCATGAAGGGCACACCCGTCTTCCCGCAATGCGGCTTCTCCAATGCCGTGGTGCAGGTGCTGACCTATCTTGGCGTCCCCTTCAAGGGCATCAACGTGCTTGAAGACGAAGAGATCCGCCAGGGCATCAAGGAGTTTTCCGACTGGCCGACCATTCCCCAGCTCTATGTGAAGGGCGAGTTTGTCGGCGGTTGCGACATTGTCCGCGAAATGTTCGAGCAGGGCGAACTGCGCGATTATCTCGCACAGAAGGGCATCGAAACGCAGGTCGCCTGACCCTGCCCTTCTTTTCCGCATACGTTTCAGCGGCAACAAAAAAGGCCCCGGAAAACCGGGGCCTTTTCGTTTGTCCGTAGCGCGCCCGCTGATCAGCTGCGCGAATAGAATTCGACAACGAGGTTCGGTTCCATCTGCACCGCATAGGGCACATCGGCAAACGCCGGAACGCGGAGGAACTTCGCCGTCATCTTCTCGTGATCAACTTCGATGTAGTCCGGCACATCGCGCTCGGCGCTTTGCACGGCTTCGAGAACAATGGCGAGCTGCTTCGACTTCTGACGCACCTCAACCACATCGCCCTCGCGCACGCGATAGCTCGGCACGTTGACGCGCTTGCCGTTCACGAGCACATGGCCATGGCTCACAAACTGGCGGGCAGCGAAAACGGTCGGCACGAACTTGGCGCGGTAAACGATTGCATCGAGACGACGCTCGAGCAGGCCGATCAGCAGCTCGCCCGTATCACCACGGCCGCGGTTCGCATCCTTGTAGATGCCGCGGAACTGCTTTTCGGAAATATTGCCGTAGAAGCCCTTGAGCTTCTGCTTGGCGCGGAGCTGGACACCATAGTCCGAGAGCTTGCCCTTGCGGCGCTGGCCATGCTGGCCGGGGCCATATTCGCGGCGGTTAACCGGGCTCTTCGGACGACCCCAGATGTTTTCGCCCATCCGGCGGTCAATTTTGTACTTGGCTTCCTGGCGCTTTGTCATCGCAGTTTCCTTTAAAGGTCAAAAATCAAGGAAACGCGCCCTCCTTTATCTGTCCGGCCGAACCGGAAGATCGACAGGGACCGGCTACAAGCGTCGCCGTTCCCACGGGTGCGTATCGAATGAAAAAGGGCTTCGCATCGAAAGGGTGCGGAAGCCCACTTCGGGCGCGTTTTAGCGCGGTGAGGCTGACCTGTCAAACGGCCATAAGGCCCTATTCCGGCGGGCCTTCCCCCTTCGGATAGCGGCGCGTGAGGGAGGCCACCACCCCCCGCAGCGTGCGGACTTCCTGCTCGGTAAGCCCCGCCCGCTGGAACATGTTGCGCAGGTTACGGACCATGGAGGGGCGCTTCTCCGGCGGTTTGAGGAAGCCGAAACGGTCAAGCTCCCCTTCCAGATGCTCGAAAAAGCCGATCAGCTCTTCCTTGGTAGCCGGCCGGCCCCGCTGATAGTCGATCTGCTCGGCCGCCGTGGTGTCACCTGCCTTGAACCACTCATAGGACATGAGAAGGACGCATTGGGCGAGGTTCAGCGAGGCAAAGGCCGGATTCACCGGCACCATCATGATCGCGTCGGCGAGGGCCACATCGTCATTTTCGAGCCCCGTGCGTTCCGGCCCGAAAAGAAAGCCGCCCCGCCCGCCCTGCGCAAAGGTCTCGCGCAGCGTCTGGCCAGCCTTCTCCGGCGTGAAAATGGGCTTCACCATGCCCCGGCTGCGCGCCGTGGTCGCAATCACATAATCAAGATCGGCAATGGCCTCTTTCGTGCTGTCAAAAAGCCGCGCGCCTTCGATGACGATGTCAGCGCCGGAAGCCGCCGCCCGGGCGCGCTCATTCGGCCAGCCATCACGCGGACGCACAAGGCGCAGGTCCGACAGGCCGAAATTCAGCATGGCGCGCGCAGCGGTGCCAATATTCTCGCCAAGCTGCGGCGCAACGAGAATCACTGCGGGCCCGGGCGCGCCGGTCGCTTCCGATTTTTTCGTCCGATCTGTTCCGGCCATGCGCCGATCTGCCGCTTTCCGTCGGGGAACCTCACTCCGGACACGCCGGAGACGGGGTCAATAGGCGATTGGCCGCCTTTAATCAATCGCCCTGCAATGTTATAGGGATGGGGTCCGTGAAGAGGCGACCGTTCGTGCGGTGCCCCCCGATTCCCCGTTCATGTCTCGAAGGATCCCTCATGTCGAAGATAAAAGTCGCAAATCCCGTGGTTGACCTCGATGGCGACGAAATGACCCGGATCATCTGGCAGATGATCAAGGACAAGCTGATCTTCCCGCATGTGGACCTCACCCTCGATTATTACGACCTGGGCATGGAGCATCGCGATGCGACCGACGACAGGGTAACGGTCGAGAGCGCCGAGGCGATCAAGAAATATGGCGTCGGCGTGAAATGCGCGACGATCACGCCAGATGAGGCGCGCGTCGAGGAATTCAAGCTGAAGCAGATGTGGAAGTCGCCCAATGGCACGATTCGCAACATTCTGGGCGGCACCGTCTTCCGTGAGCCGATCATCTGCCGCAACATTCCGCGCCTCGTGCCGGGCTGGACGGAGCCGATCGTGATCGGCCGCCACGCCTTTGGCGATCAGTACCGCGCCACCGATGTGCGCATTCCCGGCAAGGGCAAGCTCACGCTGAAATGGGTGTCCGAGGACGGCAAGGAAACCATTGAAGAAGAGATCTATGACTTCCCCGGCGGTGGCGTTGCCATGGGGATGTACAATCTGGACGATTCCATCCGCGACTTTGCCCGCGCCTGCATGAAGTACGGCCTTGATCGCGGCTACCCGGTCTATCTCTCGACCAAGAACACCATTCTCAAAACCTATGATGGTCGCTTCAAGAACATCTTTCAGGAAATCTATGAGACCGAGTTCAAGGCCGAGTTTGAAAAGGCGAAACTCACCTATGAGCATCGCCTGATCGACGACATGGTGGCCTCCGCCATGAAGTGGTCCGGCGGCTATGTCTGGGCATGCAAGAACTATGATGGCGACGTGCAGTCGGACTCCGTCGCACAGGGCTTCGGCTCGCTCGGCCTGATGACCTCCGTGCTGTTGACGCCGGATGGCAAGATCATGGAAGCAGAAGCCGCCCACGGCACGGTGACGCGCCACTACCGCGCGCATCAGCGCGGCGAGGAAACCTCGACCAACTCCATCGCCTCCATTTTTGCCTGGACGCGTGGCCTGTCGCACCGCGCCAAGCTGGATGGCAATGAGGCTCTGGCAAAATTCGCCACGACGCTTGAGAAGGTCTGCGTCTCCACCGTGGAAAGCGGTTACATGACGAAGGACCTCGCCCTTCTCGTCGGCTCGGAGCAGAAATGGCTTTCGACCGAAGGCTTCCTCGACAAGGTTGCCGCCAATCTGGAGAAGGCACTCTCCAAGGCGAACTAAGCCTCAACCGCCAGAGAACAAAACATCAAAGGGCCACAAGCAGGAAAGCTTGCGGCCCTTTTGTTTTACTCAAGCATTGCTGTCAGGCGGCGCCGGCAAGCTCTCCAACGACTGCCCGCACAGCCTCAAGCGCTTCATCAGCCCTGGCCGCTTCAGGCCCGCCCGCCTGCGCCATGTCAGGGCGGCCACCGCCACCCTTGCCGCCCATGGCAGCAGCACCCGCCTTCACAAGTTCAACCGCGTTGAAGCGCTCGGTCAGATCAGCGGTGACACCGACAGCAATCGCGCCCTTGCCGTCTTCGGAAATGGCAACAAAGGCCACCACGCCGGAGCCGATCTGCTTCTTGCCGTCATCGACAAGACCGCGCAGATCCTTCGGATTTACGCCTTCAAGCTTGCGGGCGATGAGCTTCACGCCGCCCACTTCCTGAATCTGCGATGCGGCGTCACCACCTGCACCGGATGACGCACCGCCACCAAGAGCGAGCTTCTTCTTCGCCTCGGCAAGCTCGCGTTCAAGGCGCTTGCGCTCCTCCATCAGTGATACGACACGCGACGGCAAATCATCCGGCGCAATCTTCAACGCACCGGCCGCTTCCTTCAGGAGGCGCTCCTGTTGCACGAGATAGGCGCGCGCGCCTTCGCCGGTCAGCGCCTCGATACGGCGGATGCCGGAAGCAACCGCGCCCTCGCTCACAATCTTGAAGATTGCGATGTCGCCGAGGCGGCGCACATGCGTGCCGCCGCAAAGCTCGACGGAATAGGCGCGGTTTTCCTTTTCCTCATCAACGCCCATCGCGAGAACGCGAACCTCATCGCCATATTTCTCGCCGAACAGCGCCAGCGCACCCGCAGCGATGGCGTCATCCGGCGTCATCAGGCGCGTCGAAACTTCCGTGTTCCGACGGATGACGCGGTTCACCATCGCCTCGACATCGGCAATCTCTTCCTGCGTCATGGGCTTGGGGTGGCTGAAGTCGAAGCGCAGCCGCTCCGGCCCGACCATCGAGCCTTTCTGCGTCACATGGGGACCGAGCACACGGCGCAGCGCCTCATGCAGCAGATGGGTCGCAGAGTGGTTCGCCCGCGTTGCATCGCGCAGTGCCTTGTTCACCTTCATCTCGACAACATCGCCGACCTTGAGGCTTCCGCGAGACAGCTTGCCGATATGGACATGCATGTCGCCCAGCTTCTTCAGCGTATCGACGATGGGGAACTCCGCACCATCCGCCGAGAAGGCAACGCCCGTATCGCCGATCTGGCCGCCGGACTCGCCATAGAACGGTGTCTGATTGGTGATGAGCGCCGCTTCCTGCCCCGCGCTGATTGACTCCACAGGCTGGCCGTCAACGAGCAGCGCGACCACCTTGCCTTCGGCAACCTCGGATTCGTAACCAAGAAACTCGGTCGCGCCGAGCTTGTCACGCAGTTCGAACCAGACAGCTTCGGTCGCCTTTTCCCCGGAGCCGGACCAGGCCGCGCGGGCATCCTGACGCTGCTTTGCCATCGCCGCGTCGAAACCGGCCTGATCGACGCTCATGCCGCGCGCGCGCAACGCATCCTGCGTCAGATCGAGCGGGAAGCCATAGGTGTCATAAAGGCGGAAGGCCACCTCGCCCGGCAGCACGCCGCCGCTGCCAAGCTTCTCGACTTCATCATCAAGAAGTTTCAGGCCGCGCGTCAGCGTCTCGCGGAAACGTGTTTCCTCAAGCTTCAGCGTCTCGGTGACAAGCGCCTCGGCCCGGCGCAGTTCGGGATAGGCGTCGCCCATCTGGCGCACAAGGGCGGGAACGAGGCGATGCATCAGAGGTTCGGCCACACCCACAAGCTGCGCATGGCGCATGGCGCGGCGCATGATGCGGCGAAGCACATAGCCCCGGCCTTCATTGGACGGCATCACACCATCCGCGATGAGGAAGGAAGAGGAGCGCAGATGATCCGCGATCACGCGGTGGCTCACCGCATGCGGGCCGTCCGGGTCGCTCTTCGAGGCATCGGCAGAGGCGATGATGAGCGCGCGCATGAGGTCGGTCGCGTAATTGTCATGTGTGCCCTGCAGCACCGCAGCAATGCGCTCAAGCCCCATGCCCGTATCAATGGACGGACGCGGCAGGTTCACCCGCGCCCCGTCTGCCATCTGCTCATACTGCATGAAGACGAGATTCCAGATCTCGATGAAACGGTCGCCATCCTGATCGGGGCTGCCGGGAGGACCACCGGGAATCTTGTCGCCATGATCGAAGAAGATTTCAGAACAGGGGCCGCAGGGGCCGGTATCGCCCATCGACCAGAAATTGTCGCTGGTCGGGATGCGGATGATCTTCTCGTCGGGAAGGCCCGCAATCTTCTTCCAGAGGCCGAAGGCTTCGTCATCTTCCGAATAGACGGTCGCCATCAGCCGCTCTTTGGGCAGGCCGAATTCTTTGGTGATCAGCGTCCAGGCAAACTCGATCGCCTCGGCCTTGAAATAATCGCCGAAGGAGAAATTGCCGAGCATCTCGAAGAAAGTGTGATGCCGCGCCGTGTAGCCGACATTGTCGAGGTCATTATGCTTGCCGCCCGCGCGCACGCATTTCTGGGCGCTCGCAGCCCGCACATAGGGCCGCGTCTCCTGTCCGGTGAAGACATTCTTGAACGGCACCATGCCGGCATTGGTGAAGAGCAGCGTCGGGTCGTTGTTCGGCACGAGCGAACTGGATGGCACGACCTCGTGGCCCTGCTTCCCGAAATAGTCCAGAAATTTGCGTCGGATCTCGTTGAGGCCGTCCATGGATACCGCTCTTTGTCCGTGCTGTCCGCGAGGTCATAAACCCCTCGCGGGGGCGGCGGCTTGGCCTATCCGCCCGTTTTATAACGAATATAGGGTGCCCGCTTTTACCTGTCGCCCTGTCGCCTGTCCAGAAAGGCACCCTGCCCGACCAGCGGTCATTCAGGAAGCCCCGCGAGAACCCCAAAAGGAAAACGGCGCCGGAGGGTACCCGGCGCCGTCTGTGCCCGGCCCCACGGGCCGGAGCCAGAGAAATGGCTCAATAAGCTCAGGCGATCGCCTCAGCGCTGTCCCCGTCATCCTCCTCGGGCGCGCCTACATCGAGGATCTGCTCTGCGATGAGGCCCGCATTCTGACGGATGGCAGCTTCGATCTCGTTCGCCACGTCAGGATTCTCCTTGAGGAACTGCTTGGCATTCTCGCGGCCCTGCCCGATGCGCTGGCTGCCATAGGAGAACCACGACCCTGCCTTCTCCACGATCCCGGCCTTCACGCCGAGATCAATCAGTTCGCCTGTCTTGGAGATACCCTCGCCATACATGATGTCGAATTCGACCTGCTTGAAGGGCGGCGCGACCTTGTTCTTCACCACCTTCACGCGGGTCTGGTTGCCCACCACTTCCTCGCGCTCCTTGATCGCGCCGATACGGCGGATATCCAGGCGGACGGAGGCATAGAATTTCAGCGCATTGCCGCCCGTCGTCGTCTCGGGGCTACCGAACATCACACCGATCTTCATGCGGATCTGGTTGATGAAGATCACCATTGTGTTCGATTTGGAGATGGAGCCGGTCAGCTTGCGCAGCGCCTGGCTCATCAGGCGAGCCTGAAGACCCGGCAGCGAGTCGCCCATTTCACCCTCAAGTTCCGCCTTGGGGGTGAGCGCGGCCACGGAGTCGACGACAAGCACGTCCACAGCGCCGGAGCGGACAAGCGTATCCGCAATCTCGAGCGCCTGTTCGCCCGTATCGGGCTGGGAAATCAGAAGATCATCAAGCTGCACGCCGAGCTTGCGGGCATAAACGGGGTCGAGCGCATGTTCCGCATCGACAAAGGCGCAGATGCCGCCCTTCTTCTGGGCTTCGGCAATCGTCTGCAGGGCAAGTGTCGTCTTGCCCGAGGATTCCGGCCCGTAAATCTCGATGATGCGGCCGCGCGGAAGCCCGCCAATGCCGAGCGCGATGTCGAGGCCGAGCGACCCCGTGGAAACGGCCTCGATCTCCACCACCTGCTCGTTCTTGCCGAGCCGCATGATGGAACCCTTGCCGAACGAGCGCTCAATCTGGCTGAGAGCGGCGTCCAGCGCCTTCTTCTTGTCCGTATCGTCTTTTGCCACGAGATTCACAACGTTCTTTGACATGAATGACTTCCCCTTATTTCATCGCCCGCCGAGTCGCGCAACGCACCCTTGACCCGAGGCCAATGTACCTATTTTGTTCTCGTCCACAAGGAAATTTTTAACTATCTGATTTAATTAACAAAATCGGGATGAGTTCTTGTGGTGTTCACGCGAAAACACGCGCTACTTCCGATTCATCACGTCCTTCACAGCGGCGGCGAGCTGCTTGAGGGAGAAGGGCTTGGGCAGGAAGTGGAATTCCTGATCGGGGTCGAGATTTTTCGCAAAAGCGTCTTCCGCATAGCCCGACACGAAAATGATGGGAACGCCGGGAAGCAGCGTCTTCAGCTCCCTCGCCATGGTCGGCCCGTCCATATTGGGCATCACCACGTCCGAGACGACGAGATCGATGCGGCCTTCATACTCGCGCACGACGTCAAGCGCGACCTCGCCGCTTTCGGCCTGCAGCACCTCATAACCCCGCGTGCCAAGCGCACGAGCCGCGAAGGTGCGGACGGCATCTTCATCTTCCACCAGCAGGATGGTCCCCTTGCCGGTAAGGTCCGTCATATCGACGGGCGCGGCAGTGGCTGCCGCCTGCTGCTCGGCCTTCTCGGCCGCTGTTTCCACATAGCGCGGCAGATAGATGCGGAAGGTCGTGCCCTTGCCAAGCGTTGAATAGGGGAAAATGAAGCCGCCCGTCTGCTTGATGATGCCATAGACGGTGGAAAGCCCGAGCCCGGTGCCCTTGGAGGGGTCTTTCGTCGTGTAGAAGGGCTCGAAAATCTTGCCGATATTTTCCTTCGGAATGCCCGTGCCCGTATCCGACACCTCGATCAGCACATATTCGGCATGCGGCATCAGCGGATGGTCAAGCGCGCGGCTGTCGTCTTCCGACACGTTGGCCGTGCGGATGGTGAGGCGGCCACCCTCCGGCATCGCATCCCGCGCATTGACGGCGAGATTGATGATGACCTGCTCAAGCTGGTTCTGATCGACCTTCACCAGCCCAAGATCGCGCCCATGCACGATGCGCAGTTCCACCTTTTCGGTGAGAAGCCGCGCGAGCAGGTTTTGCAGCTCCGCCAAAGCATCGGTGAGCGACAGCACCTTGGGGCGCAACGTCTGCCGCCGCGAGAAGGCGAGAAGCTGGCGCGTGAGGTTCGCGGCGCGGTTGGCGTTCTGCTTGATCTGAACCACATCGGCGAAAGACGGATCGCCCGCCTGATGGCGCGCGAGAAGAAGATCGCAGAAGCCGATGATCGCGGTGAGCAGATTGTTGAAGTCATGCGCAACGCCGCCCGCAAGCTGGCCGACCGCCTGCATCTTCTGCGACTGGGCGAACTGCATTTCGAGCGATTTCTGCTCTGTCGCGTCGATCAGATAGACAACAGTGGAAGCTTCCGGCCCCATATCGACACGCGCCGCATAAAGCTGCGCCACGCGATCCGGGTTGCGCGCAAGGCGCACATCGACAGGCGCACCGCCCGCCCCGCCCTGACTTGCATTCTGCATGGCTTCTTCCGCGGCGGCCCTGTCTTCTTCCATCAGAAGATCGGTCAGCCGTGTGCCACGCGACACATCCGACCCCGCATAGGCAACGAAAGAGCGGTTTGCATTGTCGATGCAGCCATCGCCATCCACAGTTGCAATGCCGACAGGCGCATTATTGAAGAAACGGGCAAAGCGCATTTCGGCGTCGCGCGCCGTTTCTTCCGCCTTGTCGCCGGTCGTCCGGTCCAGCACCAGCGCAAAGATGCGCGCCGAACGCCCCGCCTGGCCAACACGCGAGCGCAGGATGCGCATGGGGAGCGCCTTGCCATCCGCGCCCCTGAAATCGACATTAAGCGGCGAAAGCGGCCCTTCCTGCGCCTCCTCGCCATCGGACAGCGCGGAGACTTCGCCCATAAGAAGTTCGCTGAGCTTCGCCCCGCGGTCGATCAGCTTCTGGGAGTCCACGCCAAGCCATTCGCCCAGGCGCTTGTTCATGAACACCAGGGCGCCGTCTTCTTCCATGGCGAAGAAGCCGAAAGGCGCATGTTCGACATAGGCAAGCGCGCGGCGGTTGCGCTTTTCGGCAGCCTTCACGCGCTCGCGTTCCACCGTGATGTCGCGGAACAGCCAGACGGCACCCCCCGCCTGCCCGCCCAGAGGGCGAACCATGGCGCGGTAGATGCGCTCCGCGCCATGCGGTGCGATCACCACATCTTCTTCTGCCGCAAAGCCGGTGCGCGCGGCCTGAGCAAGCCGGAAAGCGATTTCCGCCCCCTCATCCTGCCCGGCGAGCAACCGTTCCACAGGCACGGCGCGCGTTTCGCCAAAGCCGCCGGCAAGATCACGCCAGGCCGGATTGGCAAAGAGGACCACGCCCCTGCGGTCGGTCACATAGCAGGGATCGGGAAGCGCCGTCAGCGCCTCGGCTGCGGCAAGCGGGGAACGGCTCAGCGCATCGGCATTCGTGCCCGAAAGCCCGTAAAGCACGGCGCCGCCAATGGCGACAAGGCCAAGTGCCGTCAGGAGACCCGGCAGCCCGAAAGCATGAACGGATAATGTGTCGAGCAGGGTCGCGGCAATGCCGAAGGCCACAGCGCCGATCACCACCCAGCGGCGCGCGGGAAGCGAGCGGGCACCATCCAGCGCACGCTCCTGCTTATCCGGGCTATTCAGGCCCGCGACAGTGCCGCTCGCCTCGGCGTAATCGGCCGGCGTTTCGGCCATGCCCTGCTCCCGCTTCCATCTCACTGGCCGAATCACCTCCGGCCACGCCCACCAGTCATCTTAGCCTTAAGACGCATGACATATCCAATGACCTCGGCCACCGCCTTGTAGTGCTCGGGCTTGATCTCCTGATCGATCTCTACCGTCGCATGAAGCGCACGGGCAAGGGGCGGATTCTCGATAATCGGCACATTATGTTCCTGACCGATTTCGCGAATTTTAAAGGCCACGGCATCAACACCCTTGGCCACCACCACCGGCGCGCCCATGCCCTGCTCATATTTGAGCGCGACGGCATAGTGAGTCGGGTTGGTGATAATGACGGTGGCAGTCGGCACTGCCGCCATCATGCGCTTGCGGCCACGTTCCACGCGGATCTGGCGCAGTTTCGCCTTCACCGTGGGGTCGCCTTCCATCTGCTTGTATTCGTCCTTCACTTCCTGAACGGACATGCGCTGCTTTTTCATCCATTGCATGCGCTCGAAGAAGTAGTCCAGCGCGGCAACCACCGTCATGACGGCGATGACGCCCGCAAACATCTTCAGCGCCATCACATGAACGGTGGGCAGAAACTGCGCCACATCCCAGGTCATCATAAGGCCGAGCCGGTCCCGCTCAGGCCAGACGATGAGGAAGGAGACCGTGCCAACCACGCAGATCTTCACGATGCCCTTTACAAGGTTCATCAGGCTCTTCTTGCCGAAAAGCCGCTTCAGCCCTTCCTTCGGTGAAACCTTGGAGAGCTTGGGCTTCATGTTTTCGGCGGTGAAGACCGGCGCATGCTGGATGAGATGGCCGATAAGCGCCGCCCCCGCCAGAATACAAAGCGGCCCGAGCACCGCGCCGAACACATCACGGCCAATGCCGAGCCAGATCCGGCGCAGATGTTCGGCATCCATCGGAATGGCGTCAGGCTGGGCAAGGAAAATCTTGAGCGAGCCCATGATCGACCCGGCAGTCGAAGGCGCAAGCATCGCGATGGAAATGGCACCGCCCAGCATCACGAACCAGGTGCTGATCTCCTGGCTCTTGACGATATCGCCCTTCTTCTGGGCCTCTTCCAGTTTTCGGTGTGTTGGTTCTTCTGTTTTTTCCGAATCGTCTTGCTCGGCCATACACGCGCTCCCGGCCTATCCGACGAATATGGAAATCGACTGCTCGAAGCCCTGAAGGAACCACGTCATCAACGCACCGATCAGGAAGAGCAGAAGCACGAAGCCGAGCATGATGTTTGCCGGCATCGCGATGAAGAAAATCTGGATCTGCGGCATCAGCCTCGAAAGGATGCCGATGCCGATATAGAAAATCAGTCCGAAAACAAGGAACGGCGCGGCAAGCTGCAGGCCGAGCTTGAACGCATCCGCCACCATCTTTACCGCCATTTGCGAGAAATCGCCCACCGGAAGCAGTTGGCCGGGCGCGAAAAGCACATAGCTGTCGCGCATGGCGGCGATGAGCAGATGATCGAGATTGGTTGCGAAGATAAGCGTCACGGCTGTCAGCGACAGGAAGTTTGCCAGCAGCACACCCTGCTGGCCCTGTGTCGGGTCCACATTCTGCGCAAAGGCAAGGCTCATCTGGAGCGCGATGATGTTACCCGCGACATGAAGCGCACTCATGATGATGCGTGCAGCCCCGCCGATAAAAATGCCGACGGCGACCTCCGTGAACACGGCGAAGGAAAGCCCCGCCAGCGTGCCGGGGATCGCGCCATAGGAAGAGGCTACAAGCGGCATCATCACGAAGGAGAGAAGCAGCGCAAGAATGAGCCGCACATTCGCCGGGATGCTCGTCTCGCCCAGAGCCGGCATCAGCATGATCATCGCGGCAAGGCGCGAAAAGATCAGCATGAAGGTGAATGCCGTTTGCGGCAGAAAATCGATCGTGATCATCGCTTGCGCGCCTGCCCCTTCAGCCTGTCACGATCTTTTCGGAGATAAGGATCATGAAGCCCTGAAGCGCCTGCGCCATGAAGGGCAGCGCAATCAGCAGGGTGAGAAAGATCGCCACGATCTTCGGCACGAAAACGAGCGTCATTTCCTGCACCTGCGTCAGCGCCTGCAATAGCGCAATCGCAAGACCCACGACCAGCGCGACGATCATCATGGGTGCCGATACGGCAAGCAGCACATAAATCGTCTGCCGCGCAAGGTCGAGAATTTCAGGTCCGCCCATTTTCTTGCTCTTCCTGGCTGCCGTCAGATCGGCATGCGCATGATTTCCTGATAGGCCGTGATGACCTTGTCGCGCACCGTGACAACGGTTTGCAGCGTGGTCTCCGCCTCTGCGACAGCGGTGATGACATCTACGAGGTTGCCGCCCGCACCGCCTGTCACGCTCCCCATCTGCGTTTCGCCAACCTTGGCGATTTCGACAGTTTCATTCATCGCCTGCTTCAGCATGTCGCTGAAGCCACCCGCCTGCCCCGCCGTGCCGGGCTGGGGAAGCTGCGGGCTGCCGCCCATGCCCGCTGCGCGCGCATAGGCGTTAAGAGCCATGGATGCCGGAATGGTGCTCATTGTTCAGCCCCCGTCACTTCCGCAGAATGTCGATTGTCTGCGCGATCATGCGCCGCGAGGCCTGAATGAGATTAAGGTTTGCCTCATAGCTGCGCTGCGCCTCGCGCATATCCATCGCCTCGATCATGCCGTTCACATTCGGCAGTTTCACATAGCCATTCTCATCCGCGCCGGGATGACCGGGCATGTATTTGAGCTTGAACTCGGTGCGGTCGAGCGTCGGCCTGCCAATGGCAACCGTATGCGCCCCGATCTCGCGATTGAGCTTGTCCTCGAAAGTCACAATCTTGCGCCGGTAGGGATCACCCCCCGGCACCTGCGAGGTTGAATCGGCATTGGCGATATTCTCCGCGATGATGCGCATACGCCCGCTCTGGGCCTTGAGGCCCGAGGCTGCCACCACCATCGACTTGATAAGATCCATCGCGCTCATGATGCGTCCTTTCAGCCCGGCTCAGCCTCTGCCGAGCGCAATCTTGATGAGGCCAAGGCTCTTGGAATAGAGCCCCGTCACAGTCTGGTAATCCATCTGAGTCTCGGCGACCTTGATCATCTGGTCCTCGAGAACGACGGAATTGCCTGTCGGCGATGTTTCGAAATCCGGTTTCTTGATGACTTCGCCGCCGCGTGCCTCGCCCGGTCGGATATTGAGGCCGGAGCCGACAGCCGGGCTGCCGATATGGCCTGCCTGCGTGGCGACGGGCGCCATGACGCGGCTGTTACGCTTTACCAGCGCGCCGAAATCGAGCGGCTTGAGATCCTGTGCCGTGTAGCCCGGTGTGTCGGCATTCGCAACGTTCTGCGCAAGTACCTGCTGGCGCGCGGAAAGCCAATGCATCCGCTGCTTCATCATGCCAATGATGGGAAGATCGCCCAGTGCCATGTGTGCCCCCGCACCCCTCACATCGCGCATTCTTCTAAGCGCTGAGAAAGGGTCCATCCGAGCCACGCATTCCTTGGCGGCAAGGTGAATGTCACCACCACGGAGTTAACATCGTCCTAATGCGGAAAAATCTGCCGGGCCCGTTCACCACTCGCTAACCAGACAAATGCGCAGCAACTCTGGTGCCTTAACCCCGCATTAAGGCTAACGGGGCAAATTCTTCCCATTACGGATCGTCATTGGACGGTTCATCGGGGGGATAAAAGTCAAAATGGACTTCTCTGAAATCTTCCGCTTCGTGGCCGCTCTCGCCTTCATTCTCGGGCTGATCGGCCTCTGCGCCGTTCTTGCCCGACGCTTCGGCCTTGCGCCCGGTGCGTCATCCATGGGCGCGCAGAAGCGGCTGAGCATCGTCGAGGTCCGCCCCGTCGATGCCCGCCACCGCCTTCTCCTAATCCGCCGCGACGGCAAGGAACATCTCGTATTGATCGGCGGTGACCACCCGCTTCTCATCGAGAGCGGCATTGATGCGCCGGTGGCCCCCGTTGCGCTTGAGACATCAGAGAGCGACACGGCGAAGCAGGCCTTCGCCGGCCCGCCTCACATTGTCCAGCTTCAGCGATTTGTTGAATTCATCAAGGAGCGCCGCGCGTGACCCGCTTCTCCTCATTCCCGCGCATCGGCGCGCTTCTCGCCCTTGCCCTGATCTTCACAGGCTTTGCGCTGCCCGCAGGCGCGCAGTCGATTGAGGTCAATCTCTCCGAAGGCCTCGGTCTCACCAACCATGTGGTGCAGATTGTTGCGCTGGTCACGGTTCTGAGCCTCGCGCCCTCGATCCTCATCATGGTCACGTCCTTTGTGCGGATCATCGTGGTGCTGGGTCTGCTGCGCACAGCACTCGGCATGCAGCAATCGCCGCCTAATGCCGTGCTGGTGAGCCTTGCCCTCTTCCTCACCGCCTTCGTGATGACGCCGACCTTCACGGCGGCCTATCAGGCGGGAATCGAGCCTCTGCTGAACGAAGAAATTGAAACAGGCGAAGCCTTCAGCCTTGCAAGCGGCCCCTTCAAGACCTTCATGCTGAGCCAGGTGCGCGCCCAGGACCTCAAGCTCTTTGTCGATCTCTCGGAAACGGAAGAACCCGAAGAAGCCGCCGATGTCGGCCTTCAGGTGCTGGTGCCCGCTTTCATGATCAGCGAGCTGCGGCGCGCCTTTGAAATCGGCTTCCTCGTCTTCCTGCCCTTTATCGTGATCGACATGGTGGTCGCGTCCGTTCTCATGTCGATGGGCATGATGATGCTGCCGCCGGTCATCATCTCCCTGCCCTTCAAGCTGATCTTCTTCGTGCTTGTGGACGGCTGGTCGCTGATCGCGGGAAGCCTCGTCCAGAGCTTCGGAACCTGAGGCAAGGGGTGCTGGTGGTCAGTTGACCGCCACACTCTCATCTATTTTCAGCGATGCCAGAAAGCGATCCAGCGTGTCGATGGAAGCGATGCGGCTTGCCATCTCGCGGAAGGCCACGCCCTGCTTCGTGATAGGCTCGGAGAGAACGGCAAAGGCATCGGCATCAGCGCTCTGGCTCATCGCCTCGCCATATTTGACGCGCAGCCGCCCGAGGCCCGCTTCATCTTCCGCCAGTGAGTAGGCAATCGCCGCGCGCATGACGAGAAGCCGGTTATCGCCGCTCATGGGCGCATTGCCTTTCCAGCTATCCCCCAGCGCAATCTCGATCACCGGCCCGGCATCCTCCCAGCGGCCGGCATTCCAGAGAATATCCGCGCGCAGGCGCTTGGCCGCAGGATCGGACCTGCCCTCCAGCAAATCCATTGCATTGTCATATTGCCGGAGATCGGCAAGCGCCCGCGCCTCCAGAAGAAGCCGCGCTTCCGCAAGTTCTGTCGGCAAAAGATTCTGTTTCGTTGCACGCAGCGCCGCGAGAGCGCGATCAGGTTTCTGATCCGCAAGGAAAATCGAAGCAAGCCGCGCGGCAACCTGCGCCTTGGCAACACCGCCATGAAGCCGGTTGGCGACCTGATAATCGAGAAGATGGGCAGCCTGTTCGAGCAGGTCCACGCTCACCAGCCGCTCGGCAAGGTCGCGGATCATCTCGTCCCCCCGCTGGCCAATCGGCGTCAGCTCCTTGAAAGCTTCGAAGAAGGAAAGCGCCTGCACCGGCGTCATCTCGCTCGCCGCGTCGCTCAGATAGTAATCCGCAAATATGTCCGACATGCGCATGTTCATGCGATGCGCTTCATCGCTGTCCGGGAAATTGTCGGTCGCAATGCGCATCAGCCGCAGCGCCTCCCCGACATTGCCCCCTCGAAGATGAAGCTCTGCAAGCTGCGTCAGCACATCAAGCTCAAGCCCGTCTCCGCGCCAGGCATAGCGAAGGCTCTCCAGCTCCCTGGCGAGCGCCTCGTCATCCACCTCGCCCTTGCGATGGAGCAGCATCATCTTGCCATAGCGCGCACGGGCCGCGACCGGCGGATAGCCATTCTCAATGGCAGCGTCATAAAGCGCCACCGCCTTCTCTTTCCGGTCATGCGCATCCGCAATCATCGCATTGGTCAGGACTATGGAGGCCTTCGCCCTGGTGCTTTCCGCATGGGTGGGAAAGCCTGCCGCATATTGCTCGGCAGAAAGCACGTCACCGCTCTTGAGCGAGGCGAGCGCGGCGAGGCTGCGCAGCTCAACCCGCAATTCCTCTCCGAAGGCATCCGTGATGGCACCCGCCAGCGCAAATTCAGATCGGGCGGCCTCCCAATGGCCGAGAGAGGCCCGCGCAAGCCCCCGCCACGCCGCTGCATGAGGCGAATTATCAAGGCTCGGCCCCGAAAGCTCTCGAATGGCCTCGCCATAGCGCCCGCTCAGGGCAGAGGAAACACCAAGCGTTGCCCGGAAAGAGGGATCAATACCGAACCTGCTGTCTGCCTCTTTCGCCGCAACGAGCATGGCACGCGCTTCCGGGGCAAGCCCGTAGGCCAGCAGAAAGCGGCCATAGGCAAGGCGTCGCTCGCCCATCTCATGCGACTGCGCGCTTGCAAGCTGCGCGAGATGATGTTGCCGCCGCTCGATAAAGGTTTCACCCGGAGCCTGCCGCCATTCGGCGAAATGCATTTCCGCAGGCGGCGCGCTCTGTGCGACCGGGCCATTGCCCTCATACTGCCATTCGCGGTGATCATCCGTCGAAAGCGTCAGCCCGTCATGCCGCGTGACAAGTACATTGTCGGGAGATGCTGCCACGTTGAGATCATCGGCAACGGGCACGATGGCAAGACCCTGTGCGGTCTGTAGCGCCTGAAACTCGACAAAGCTGCGCGATATCTGCATCGCCTGCCCGGGACCATTCGCCGTTACCACGACAATCTCGTCGCCCACCAGCGGATCACGAACACGAAGAACCTTGCGCGGCGCGCGCAGGTCGAAGGCCACGGCCCCGCGCCCGTCCTCACGCCATTCCCGCGACACAGCGATGGGTCGGCCGGTCGTCGGAATCGCCGCGCCTGCCGAAACACGCCAGCTTGCAGCCTCGTTCACTGCCGCAAGCAGCATCTGGTCCTTGAGCGGCACGACAAGCGCCGCGCCACCGGCGACAGTCACGCTTTCCGGCTGACCATAAGGCGCATGCTCTTCCTCGCTTACCGCAGATATATCAATCGGCAATTCCCGGTCGAAAACGATCCAGAGCCTGTCTGCCCGCTCGAATACTGCCGCGCCCACAGGCTCCGGCCAGTCAATGACGAGATCCATGCCATTGCGCCCGGCCGCGTAGCGCAGAACGGCCTTGCCTTCAGGCCGCGCGGCGCCGGGTACGGGATGGGAACTCGCAGGCGCAACCGTCTCTGCCTCCGCCACCGGCGAAATATCCTTGGGCGCTTCCTCGACCGGCGCTTTCGCGTCGGCAAGCTCGGGCAGCAACTTCTTCGGGGCGGATTTTCCGGCAGCCTCTTCCTTCGGCGCGGCAAGCGGCAGATCACCTTCGGATTTGAGGTCGAGCACGATGCTCATATCCTCGCGGAAATCTGTGACCGTCACACCCGGCTTCAGCGTGAGCACGATGGCAAGTCGCCCGTCATGTTCCACGGCGGCCACACCTGCCATTTGCGGCGGCGGATCGGCCCGAAGCTGCGCGAGATCAACCTTCGCCGTGCGATCGAATGTAATGGTTGCAAGCCCCTGCCGCTGCACGAGCGAATAGAGAACCGGCTGGTTCCAGTCGAAAACAAGGCGGGCCAGCCCTTCGCGTTTCGCCATGCGCACGGAAAGACCGGGCAGCGGCACTTCCGGCTCCACAATGCCCTGCGCCTTCGCGGCAAGTTCGGCCGCTTTCGCAGCTTCTTTCGCCTTGCGCGCTTCTTCGATCCGCGCCAGCACATCCGCTGGCAGAGGGGGCGGCGCGCCCTTCCAGCCCGGCGGCAGAAGATCAACATAGACGGCATTTTCCGCGCGCATCGCATTCACGGAAAAATCCGTTGTCAGCGCCGCGCGGATCGAGCGCAGATCGCCGCTCTGGCGCACCATCGCGACATAGCGGGGGAGATGACGGAGAAAGTCATTCGGGTCGATGGCGAAGCCCCTGCCGAACTCGAGAACCAGAATGCCCGCCTCAACCGAAGCGCGGTAACTCGGCACCTCGCCCGAAAAAGTGAAGATCAGGCGGCCATAGCCATCTTCTTCGGCAAGATCGATCCGCACATCAGAGGCAGCCTCGGCAGAAAGCGAAAATGTCAGCAGGATCAGGGCGAAATTTGCAATCGCAAGGGCACGCAGACGGCTGAGAAAGCCGCCAGTTTCAACCGGACAAATATGTCGGAAAGGCCCGTTCACGCGATGCGCCTCTGAAGCTTCTGCTTGCAAACCACGGCGTTCTGCCGCTTGGGCGGTCAGTCTAGGAGACGGCCGGTTAAGTGGAGCTTAAGGGCAAGGTCGGTTGGCGCAGATTAGCTGGCTTTTTCAGCCGAAAATGCGCCGTCACCAGCGCCTTCTGCCTTCTCGGCGCCCTGTACGATGTCATCGAGCTTTTCGCCGAGCGCCAGTTCCACGGTGAGATCCTGCGCGGAGACCGGATCCATCTGGGCGAGCACGGCAGAGAGCTTGCGCGGCTCCATGCGCTTTGCCACTTCCAGCAGAACGCCCATATCAAGCCGCTCGAAAATGCGGGCTGCATCCTTGGGCTTCATCGTCTCATACATGGAAACGACGCCCGCCAGCCGGTTTTCATTCTGCTCGTCCTGCACGCCGATACGCGCATTGATGCGCGCTTCGATGTCCTTCAGTTCGGCAATCCGCTCTTCAACACGCTTTTCCGCCGCATTCAGCAATTGCTCGCGCGTATCGAGCAGCTTTGCGCGCCGGTCAAGCTCCTCGCGCCGCGCCGACAGGCTTTCAAGAACCGTAACTTCGGATTTCGAGAAGGTCTCGGTTGCCGGCTCTACCGGCGCCTCACCCGCAGCAACAGGCGCGGACTGAGCTGAAGTCACCTCCTCCGCCACCGGCTCCGTAGCGCTCGCCTGCGCAGCGGAGATGGCGCTGCCCCCGGAGGCCAGGTCGGCAAGCTTCAGCGTCAGCAGGAGCGAGGCGCAGAGAATGACGGTCGGGAGAAGCCGAAGGCGGTTAAGCATGGTCTGTTCTGCCTCTCAACTCAGCGGACGTTTTTCTTCAGCGCATCTAGAAGCTGGCTTGCGGCCCGCGCTGCCGTTGCCGCATCACGCGGCGAGGCCGGGCGGCTTGCGACACGCGGACCGGTCGCGGAAAGCGGGGCCGGACGCGACACGGGAGCAGATGCGGGCGCACGCTCGCTGCTGCTCAGCCGGTCGGCAATTCTGCGGCCTGCTTCCACCATCACCGAAAGCTCATCCGAGAGCGTTTTCGCCTGCCGGATGCTCTCGGCAAGCTCATTGCCGGACTGTTCGCTCGCGCGCTTCAGCCCCTCGATCGCCATCACGGCATCCTGGGTTGCAGCACCGAGATCGCCGATCAGTTCGCGCATCCCGTCCTGCCCCGCGCGCATGGCACGCAGCTTCCGGTCGATAATCGCGCAATAGGCAATGGTCGCCGCGAGAAAAAGGCAAACGACAAGTTCCAGAACCGTGCTGAAAGGAAGATCACCCAACATTACTGCTTCCCCCCATTGGGCGTGCCTGACGGAAGGAGGTTGTGAGACCCATGACCCTTCCGCTGCACCTGCTTGATGCCCTGCTCCACGCGCACGGCAACATGATTGCCCACACGGCCCATGCGGCCCGTGCCGAGGCTCACCCCGCCGCAGCGCAGATCAATCATTCCGTCCGGCCCGTTGTTCAGCATCAGCGTCTGGCCCTTCTCGAAGTTCATCACATCGCGAAGGGTGAGCTTCTGCTCATCCAGCACCGCCTCAAGCGGTACCTTGGTGGACCAGAGTTCTGTCGCCAGATGGCTTTCCCAGATGGAGTCGCGGCCGAACTTCTCGCCCATGAACATCTGCAAAAGAAGTTCGCGGATGGGTTCAAGCGTCGCATAAGGCAGCAGCATTTCGATGCGGCCACCACGATCTTCCATATCGACCCGCAGCTTCACCAGAATGGCAGCATTGGCCGGGCGCGCAATCGCGGCGAAGCGCGGATTGGTTTCCATGCGGTCGAGTTCAAGCGTCACCGGCGAAAGCGGCTCGAACGCCGCCTGCACATCCTGCAACACGACCTCAATCATGCGCTGGACGAGATTAAGCTCGATCGTCGTATAGGGACGGCCCTCAATGCGCATGGCCGCCGTGCCGCGCCGCCCGCCGAGAAGCACGTCAACGATCGAATAGATCAGGTTCGAGTCAACCGTGAACATGCCGTAATTGTCCCACTGCTTCGCGCGGAACACAGCAAGAATGGCAGGTAGCGGAATGGAATTGAGATAATCGCCAAAGCGGATGGACGATACATTGTCGAGCGACACATCCACATTGTCGGAGGTGAAATTACGCAGCGAAACCGTCATCAGGCGAACAAGCCTGTCAAAGACGATTTCAAGCATCGGCAGTCGCTCATAGGAAACAAGCGCCGAATTGACGATGGCGTCGATGCCGTGCAGTTCCGGCATCACATCGTCATCGACCTCGAAGCCGAGCAGGCTGTCAATTTCATCCTGGTTCAGAACGCGCTCAGGCGCCTTTGCGGCCGCTTCGGCAGCGGCAGCAAGCACGTCTTTCTGATCCTGTATATCGAAGTCAGCCATGAAACTGTCCGTACCTGCGCTTTACTGAACAATGATTTCCTTGAAGAGCACGTCCTTCACGACAGGCTCCTGTGTCGCAAGCTCGATACGCCGCATCAGTTCTTCGCGCAGATTGAGCATGCCCTGCGACCCTTCAAGGTCTTCGGGACGCAGCTCGCGCAAGAAAGTCTGAAAGCCATCGAGAATGCGGGGCATGGCGCCATCAACCATCGCAACCGCTTCCTTGTCGCGCACCTGCAGCGCCACGCGCATCTTGAGATAATGTTGCGGCGGCGGACCGGACAGGTTCACGAGAAAATCGGGCATGTCGTAATAGACAGGAGGTGCCACGACTTTCACAGCGACCGGCCCTTCCTCGGCCCCGCCAAAAATGCCGGACATATAAATACCCGCTCCCGCACCAATGAGAAGAAGCAGCGGCAACGCGATGTAGAGAACGAGAACCTTGCCCGCCAGTCTGCGCCTTGCGGGCGGCGGTGCCTCCACTGCGTCGTCGTCCTGCATGTCGGCGTCAATTGCAGCCATGTCGTCGCCCCACCCTTGCGGACGGCACATGCATGCCATCCCCCTGAAATACAACCGGATGCTCGCTGATTTTGGTTAATGAACCGTTGGCGGAGGAGTTGGGCTAAGCGCACTTAACAAATGCCTGCACAGCCGCGTCCTGCACTCGGATCAGGCGGCAAATTCTGCCCGGTAAAGCCTGCCCGAATGCCCGCCCTGCGCTGCGCCGAAAGAACTAACCCTTTGAAAAACATGACGATCTTTATTGGCACGCGCCATGCACATGAAGGGGCAGCGCAGGGTTTGCGCATCATGTGTGACAAAGGCCGACCAGACCCGACATGGAAAACGCCCTTCTCATAGGTCTTTCCCGCCAGATGGCGATGAGCCGCGATATGGCGACCATCGCGAACAATCTCGCGAATATGAACACGACTGCCTACAAGTCGGAGGCGATGCTGTTCGAGCAATTCCTGATGCCGGACGCGTCGGAGCAGAGCCCGGACAAGCGCATCTCTTTTGTTCAGGATGTCGGCCAGCACCGCGATCTGCGCGATGGCGCGCTACAGTCCACGGGCAATCCGTTCGACATTGCCATCACGGGCGAAGGCTTCTTCCGCGTCGAGACCGATGCCGGTATCCGCTACACGCGTAACGGCAACTTCAATCTCGATGCCGAAGGCCGGCTCGTCACCTCATCCGGCGATCTCGTGCTTGATGATGCCGGAACGCCCATCACCTTTGCCGATGATGAAACGGGTATCACCATTGCCCGCGACGGCACGATCTCGACCGATGAAGGCCTGCGCGGCCGCATCGCCATCGTCACCTTCGAAAATACGCGATTGATGAAGAAGGCCGGCGACTCGCTCTACCAGACCGACCAGCCTGAAATCACCCCTGAGAACATCCGTCTCGTTCAGGGCGCACTGGAAGGCTCCAATGTGCAGCCCATCATCGAGATGACAAACATGATCGACGTGATGCGCTCCTATGCGAGCGCGCAGAAACTCATCGAGCAGGCTGACCAGATGCGTCGGCAGGCCATTCAGCAACTCGGAACCGTGGCCGCCTGAGAAGGCGCGCCCGCTCGCAACGCAGAGTAAGGACGAATAGTCATGCAGTCGCTCAGCATAGCCGCCACAGGCATGATGGCCCAGCAGCTCAATGTCGAGGTGATCTCGAACAACATCGCCAATATGAGCACCTCGGGCTTCAAGCGCCAGCGCGCCGAGTTCCAGGACCTGCTCTATCAGAACCTCCGCCGCGTGGGCACCAACTCCTCGGATGCAGGCACCATCGTGCCCGCAGGCGTGCAAATCGGCATGGGTGTGAAGGTCGCCTCCGTGAACCGCATCATGACGCAGGGCAATCTCGACAATACCGAGAACAAGCTCGACCTCGCCATTCAGGGCCGCGGCTATTTCCGTGTCGAACTGCCGAGCGGTGAGGACGCCTATACGCGCGCCGGTTCCTTCCAGATCAGTCCGGACGGCCAGCTCGTCACCGCCGATGGCTACACGCTCGCGCCCGGCATCAACATTCCGCCGGAAGCAACCGACATCACGATCAGCCGCGATGGTCAGGTCCAGGTCACACTGCCGGGCGAAACAGCGTCGCAGGTTGTCGGCCAGATCGAGCTTGCCTCCTTCGCCAATGAAGCCGGTCTCGACCCGCTGGGCGACAATCTCTTCATTGAAACAGCGGCAAGCGGCGCTCCCAATATCGGCATCCCCGCGAATGACGGCATTGGCAGCGTGCTGCAGGGCTTCCTCGAAACGGCCAATGTGAATGCGGTGAGCGAAATCACCACGCTCATCACTGCCCAGCGCGCTTATGAAATGAACGCCAAGGTCATCACTGCATCGGACGAGATGATGTCCGTCACCTCGAACATGAAGTAACGGATGACATCCATGTCCATGCGTATCGCCTCCGCCTTCACCACCCTCGCAGCCTCGGCCTTGTTCGCTTTCGCGGCAAGCGCGGCAGAACTGCGTCCCGCTATCACCGTTTCCGGCGCAACGGTCACGCTCGGCGATCTCTTCGACAATGCGGGTTCCGCTGCCGGTGTGGTTGTCGCCAATGCGCCCGCGCCCGGCTATCGCAGCGAGATTTCCGTCTCCCGCATCTCGCTCACCGCGCGCCGTAACGGCATTGACTGGCGGAACGATGCAGGCATCAGCCATGTCACCGTCGCGCGCGCGGGTATTGCCGTGCCGGACGAGGATGTGGCGAGCGCTGTCGCTTCCGCCATCGCCGCGCAGTCGCCTTCCATGCCGTCTGCCTCGCAGCTTCAGGTGGATTTCACCAATGGCATGGCGAATGTGCAGGTTGCCGAGGATGCGGAGATTTCCGTGAATGTCGAGCAGATCGCCTTCAACCGCCGCAACGGCACCTTCACGGCCATTCTGCGCGCGCCTGCAAATGACGCGCTGAGCCCGCTTCACCGCGTGACGGGCCGTGCCTATCCGGTGATGGATGTTCCCGTACTCACCCGCGACATGGTTCAGGGCGAAGTTGTGCGTCACTCCGATATTGACTGGGTTCGCCTTCCCGCAAACCGCATCGGGCAGAACATCATCACCTCGCTCGACAATCTCGTCGGCATGTCGCCGCGCCATCAGGCGCGCGCAGGCGAGCCGCTGCGACTTTCCGACATGGCAGCGCCGCTTGTCGTGGAAAAAGGTGCGCAGGTGGACATGATCCTCGCTTCCGGCGCACTCACCCTCGTCGCGCGTGGCCGTGCGTTGCAGAGCGGCGCGGTGGGCGATGTCGTGGATGTGCTGAACACCCGGTCCAATCGCACGCTGCAAGGCGTGATTGAAGGTCCGAACACCATTCGCATCGGCACACCGGGCGCAATCCACGCTGCCCGTCTCGCCGCTGCATCAGATAACTCCTGACAAGCGCCAGCAGAAAAGACAAACAGGAAAGTCGTCATCATGTTCGCCGCCACCACCCGCCTCGCCACCATAGCGCTCCTTGCTGTCACGCTTGCCGGCTGCAACACCGCCGACCGCATCTCGAATATCGGCAAGGCGCCCGATTTTGCGCCCCTCGGCACGCCCGGTCCGACCGTCGCCATGCCGATGCCGCAGGCAGAGCAGGTCGTCTATCAGCCGAACTCCCTTTGGCGCTCCGGCTCGCGCGCCTTCTTCCGCGACCAGCGCGCCGCGCGTGTGGGTGACATTCTCACCGTGCTCATCAACATCACCGACAGCGCCAAGGTGAACAATTCAACGAAGCGCAGCCGCTCCAATGCCGAGAATGCGGCGCTGAGCAATCTGTTCGGCTATGAATCCTATCTCGACAAGGTCTTCCCCGATGCGGTGGATAACCAGAACCTTGCCAAACTCGGCAGCAACAGCTCCAGTGCAGGCGCAGGCACAGTTGATCGCCGCGAACAGGTTGAACTCACCATCGCCGCTGTCGTGAGCGATGTGCTGCCCAACGGTAATATGGTCATCACCGGCCGCCAGCAGGTGCGCGTGAACTATGAGGTGCGCGACCTTCTCGTCACCGGCATCGTGCGCCCGGAAGATATTTCCAATACCAACACGATCCAGCATTCGCAGATTGCCGAAGCCCGCATCTCCTATGGCGGCGAAGGTCAGATCACGGAAGTGCAGCAGCCGCGCTATGGCCAGCAGCTTCTCGATATCGTCATGCCCTTCTGAGAAAAGGCGACACGGAAACGAAAAACGCGGCCCGATGGCCGCGTTTTTTGTGTCGTCAGGACTTGCCCAGAAACATCGCGTAGGCGGGATTGTCGGTTTCATCCCAATGCGCATATCCAAGCTCATCAAGGAACTCGTGGAACGCGTCGCGCTCGTCGGGCGGCACCTGAATACCCGCCAGCACACGGCCATAATCAGACCCGTGATTGCGGTAGTGAAAAAGCGAGATATTCCAGTCTGACCGCAGCCCTTCCAGAAAGCGCAGCAGCGCGCCGGGCCTCTCAGGAAATTCGAAGCGATAGAGCATCTCGCCTGTCAGACCTTCGACACGACCGCCCACCATGTAGCGGATATGAAGCTTCGCAAGCTCATTATCCGTCATGTCTTCCACTTCATAGCCATTGGCGGTGAGAAGCTCGATGATCTCGCTCTTTTCCGCATCGCCCCTTGTCAGCCGGACGCCAACAAAGATCCGCGCGCTTGCGCCCGGCGCAATGCGATAGTTGAACTCGGTAATGGGGCGCACGCCGAGCGTGGAGATGAAGCTGCGATAGGCGCCCGGTCGTTCGGGAATGGTAACACCGAACAGCGCTTCCGACCGCTCACCGATTTCCGACCGCTCCGCCACATGGCGCAGGCGGTCAAAATTCATGTTTGCGCCGGACATGACAGCAGCAACAGCGCCGGGCACATCGAGCTGCGCCACATGCTTGCGCAACCCCGCCAGCGCAACAGCGCCCGCAGGCTCCGCTATCGCGCGCGTATGGTCGAATATATCTTTGATGGAGGCGCAGATTTCATCCGTCGTCACCGTCACGATGTCGTCCAGCAGGTCTCGGCAAACGCGAAACGTCTCCTCGCCCACCTGCCGCACGGCAACGCCATCCGCGAAAATACCAACCTCGTTGAGCGGCACGGGCCGACCTGCCGCGAGCGCCGCTTTCATGGAAGCCGCATCTTCCGGTTCGACACCGATGACCCTGATCTCCGGGCGGAGAAATTTGACGTAAGCCGCAACACCCGCCGCAAGCCCCCCGCCCCCTATCGGCACATAGATGGCCGCGAACGGGCCCGTATGCTGGCGCAGCATCTCGACACCGATCGTGCCCTGCCCCGCAATGACCTCGGCATCATCATAGGGATGAACGAAAACGAGCCCCTGCTCCTTGCAAAGCTGGAAGGCGTGGCGCTGGGCTTCATCAAACGCATCGCCATGAATGACGACTTCGCCGCCCATCCGCCGCACCGCCGCCACCTTGATGGAAGGCGTTGTCGTCGGCATGACGATGACGGCCCGCAGCCCCATGCGCCGCGCCGAATAGGCAACGCCTTGTGCATGATTGCCGGCAGAGGCGCAGATAACCCCGCGCACCTTTTCTTCCGGCGTCAGCGTCACGATCTTGTTATAGGCGCCGCGCAGCTTGAAAGAGAAGATGGGTTGCAGATCTTCCCGCTTCAGCAGAACGTCCCGTCCGAGCCGTTCTGACAGGGGGCCCATTCTGTCGAGAGGGGTCTCCACCGCCGCTTCATAAACCGCGGCCGTGAGAATGCGGCGAACATAGTCCTGCATGGTGTCTTCCTGTCGCCGCGAAACGAAACGAAGGGCGCCCGGCCCTTCGCTCATAACTCAATCGTCGCGATAGACTTTTTCTCGCCGCTCATGGCGCTCCTGCGCCTCGATGGAGAGCGTGGCAATGGGGCGCGCATCCAGCCGCTTCAGGCTGATCGGCTCACCCGTCTCCTCGCAATAGCCATAGGTGCCTTCATCAATCCGGCGAATGGCGGCATCGATCTTCGCGATCAGCTTGCGCTGACGGTCGCGGGTGCGAAGTTCGAGGGAGCGTTCGGTTTCCGAGGAGGCGCGATCCGCAATATCGGGATGCTGCACCGAGTCGTCCTGCAGATGCTGCAAGGTTTCGCGATTTTCGCGAAGGATGTCCTCTTTCCACTTCTCAAGCTTGCGGCGGAAATACTCTTTCTGCCGCTTGTTCATAAACGGTTCGTCGTCTGTCGGCATGTAGCCCTTGGGCAAACGCACGGCCATTCAGGAATCTCTCTCTGACTCAAGCCTTCATCGAAGCGCGCGGAGTATAGGGAGCGCTTTCACGATTCTCAACCCGGCCGCTGCGGCAAGTTGAATACCCGCCCCGACCGCCGGATTGCGGCTCATATATGTGCGATTTTTGGCAGTTAAAGCCCCGCGAATCACGGGAAAAGGCCAGACCTAGACTTTGGTATAGGTTCCGAACTTTGCCAGTTCCACCCGCGCGCGCAGTTCGATCTGATCGAGAACATCCTGCAGCCTGGGGTCGTTGAACACGCCCTGCTGCCGCTCCACCACATTAAGAAGGCGGGTAAGCCGCGATTTGGGCACCTGGCCGGCCAGCAGCGAGAGCTTGATCTCGTCCAGAATGTCGAGCATCTCCTCGCCCCGGCGAATGGCGCGGCGGCGAGGCGCATGAAGCGCGTCGTCGGTTTCCTGAAGGGCCAGCAATGCATCTACAGCCGCAAGTGATGCAGGCCCTGAAAGCCCTGCCGTTCCGCGCGCTGCGGGCGCCCCCGCCGGTGCGAAACCGCTTCCTGAACTGCGTGTCTGCGTGGCGCGCGAAGAACCCGTTTGCGCGCTTGCCCTGCTTTCGCTGATCTTCATATCCACCCCCAGCCAGTGATCCCGGCCGCCCGGAACCTGTCCCGGACATGTTCAGAATGGACCGGACCTCTTAAATCGGCGTTAAGGCTAACGTTTTGCAGCCCGCAACCGGGCAGCTTTTGCCGGGCAGCGGCAGCTTCTGCGCCCCCGAAATCCCCCGCCTCCAGAGACCACGGACACAAACGCAAGCAATATCAATGATTTAGAGTTGTTTCCAGCATGGCACGGCTTTCGCTTCACAGGGGCAGTATCGCAAGCGATTGATCGGTCGTTCCATGTCCTGTTTCCGGTTTTCCAAGCCTTTCCGCCCCGCCCTTCTGCTGGCGCTGCTTCTCGCTGCCTGCCTTTCGGCACTCCCCGGCAGCGCCGAGGCAAGTTCGCGGATCAAGGACATCGTCGATGTGGAAGGCATTCGCGACAATATGCTGGTCGGCTATGGCCTCGTTGTCGGACTGAACGGCACGGGCGATACGCTGCGCAACGCCCCCTTCACGCAGCAAAGCCTGGTCGGCATGCTGGAACGGCTCGGCGTCAATACACGCGGCACCACGCTCAAGACCGCCAATGTCGCCGCCGTCATGGTGTCTGCGAACCTGCCCGCCTTTGCAACGCAGGGCACCCGCATCGACGTGACGGTAAGCGCGCTTGGCGATGCGACGAATCTTCAGGGCGGCGTCCTTCTGGTAACGCCGCTGATGGGCGCCGATGGCGAGGTCTATGCGGTCGCCCAGGGCTCGCTTGCCACGGGGGGCTTTTCGGCGCGGGGTGAAGCAGCCTCTGTCACGCGCGGCGTGCCCACCAATGGCCGCATCGCGAACGGCGCCATTGTCGAGCGCGAGCTTGATTTCCGTCTTGCAGATCTTCGCACGCTCCGCCTCTCGCTCCGCAACCCGGACCTCACCACCGCCCAGCGCGTGGCCGGCGCGATCAACACCTTTCTCGGCATGAACATGGCCCTCGCCGACAGCCCGACCACGGTAAAGCTTGATGTGCCTGCGGGCTGGCGCGGCGGCGTGGTCGGTCTTCTCACGGAAATCGAGCAACTGCGCGTCCAGCCGGACCTCTCGGCAAAGGTCGTCATCGACGAAAACTCCGGCGTCATCGTCATGGGTCAGGATGTGCGCATCAGCAAGGTCGCCATTGCGCAGGGCAATCTCACCATCTCGATCAGCGAGACGCCGCAGGTAAGCCAGCCCTCGCCCTTCTCCACGCAAGGCGACACGGTCGTCGTGCCACGCACCGACGTTGATGTGAATGAGGAAGAAGGCCGCCAGCTCGGCATCATTGATGGCAGCATCAGCCTGGCCCAGCTTGTCGATGGTCTGAACGCACTCGGCGTCAGCCCGCGCGACATGATCACCATTCTTCAGGCGATCAAGTCTTCCGGCGCGCTTCAGGCCGAAATCGAGGTAATGTGATGGAAGCCCTCAGCGCCCTTTCCACCAGCTATATCTCGCTCGGCAAGGCGCAACTCCCCGCGCAGGGCACGCGTGATGAGCGCGCCTGGGCGGCCGCGCAGGATTTCGAGGCGCAGTTCATCTCCACCATGTTCCAGTCGATGTTTGAAGGCGTCGGCGACGACAATCCCTATAGCGGTGGTCCCGGCGAAACCATGTTCCGCTCCGTCCTTGTCGATCAGTACGGTCGCCAGATGGCAAAGACCGGCGGCATCGGCATTGCGGATGACATCTACCGCGAGATTCTGAAACTGCAGGAACTGCCGAAATGACTGAAGCACGCCGCATTCCCGCTGAAACACTGGTTCCCGCCGATCTGGTTGAACGCATGACCGGGCTGACGGCAAGTCTCACGGAAGTGATTGAGCGCGAAACAGAAGCCCTCCGCAACCGCGCGCAGGCCGACATCGCCGCGCTGCAGCCGGAAAAAATCCGCCTCGCCAATGAATACGCAATGGATGTGCAGGCCGTGCGGAGCCGGAAGGAATTGCTGGACCGCGCCCCCGCCGAACGCGTGACGCGCCTTAAGGCCGCAATGATCGCGCTCGACAAGGCGCTCACTCTTAACGGGGAAGCGCTTGCCGCCGCGCGCTCCGTTTCCGAAGGGCTGATCCGCATGGTCGCAAACGCCATGACGGAAAAGGCAGCCCCCACGCTTGGCTATGGGGCAAATGCCGCCACCGCCCCCCGCCGCGCCGCAGGAAGCGCCGGATCACTGACACTCGATGCCCGCATCTGATGCCGCCCCCGCCCCTCACCTTCAGGGGCGAAGCCACCATTCCGTCATGGTTAACGCAATCGTAACCATAACGGCCCGCAAATAAGCGCCATCGCATCGGGGCGATGCGCTGAATCGCGAGGACCGGGCCAACCTGACATGTCATCCTTGAACAAGCGCAATGCCAGCCGGGAAACGGGCAGCATCGGCAAGAAATTCGAGCAAGGTCTCCGCCTTCAGGCGCAGAACAGGCATGCCGAAGCCGTTTCGCGCTTTCGCAAGGTGCTCGCGGCAGAACCAGACCATGCAGAAGCGCTGCGCGGACTTGCCCGATCTCTGATCGCGACGGAAAGAGCGGACGAAGCGGTGCGCCTTCTCGATGAGGCTACCGACGCAGCCCTTGCTGCCCCCTCCCTCGCGCAGCTCAAGGATCTCGCCGCCGTTTGCCTCACGATCGAACATTTCGAGGCGGCCGAACGGCTCTGCCGTCAGATACTCGAACTTGATCCGGCCTCAGTCACCACACTGATCAATCTGGCCTATATCGTGGAGCGGAAGGGCGAAACGCAGGAGGGTGTCGATCTTCTCTCCCGCGCCATCGAAATTGATCCTTCCTCGGCCAGCGCCTATGGCGCGCTTGGCCGTATCCTTGCCAATGCAGCGATGTTCGATGACGCGATCATGTGTTATCGCCGCTCGATCGAGCTGGACCCGCTCCAGTCCACCACCTACACCAACCTTGCCGCCCTCTTCGAAACCACCGGCAGATTTGATGAAATGCTGCTTGCCTGTGAGCAGGCATTGCAGATCAACCCGGATTGCGACGCGACGCGCTGGAACCTTGCCCGCGCCCTTCTGGCCACCGGCCATATAGAAGAAGGGTGGGACATGTATGGCTTTGGCTTCGCCTCTGGCCAGCGCCTGCCGCTCCGCCCCTTTCCCGGTCTGATCTGGGAGGGCGAAGACCTCAAGGACAAGACCATCATGGTCTGGCGCGAACAGGGGCTTGGCGACGACCTGCTCTTTTCCACCTGCTATACCGACCTGATTGCCAGGGCGGGTCATGTCATCATCGAGACCAATCCGCGCCTCGTGTCGCTCTATCAGCGCACATGGCCTCAGGCGACGGTGCGGGCAGAAACGCCCACCTCCACCGGGCACGGGAATTACGGCAAGGTCGATTTCGACGTGACCGCCCCTGCCGGCATGGTCGCCGCGCAGCTTCGGCGCAGCCTTGATGCCTTTCCCGCCGAGGTAAACCGGCTTGTGCCGGACCCGGCCCGCGTTGCGGAGTGCCGTGCCTGGCTTGAGAGCCTCGGCCCTGGCCCCAAGATTGGCCTTTCGTGGAGTTCGCGCGTCGTCACCAAACTCCGCTCGCTCGTCTATACGGACCTTGCGGACTGGAAACAGCTCTTCGCCATTGAAGGCGCACATATCATCAACCTGCAATATACGGATGTGAGTGCGGAAGCAGACGCCCTCTTCCGCGATTGCGGCGCAACGCTGCACCGCATGCCCGGCCTCGACCTTTTCAATGATATCGAAGGTGCGGCCGCGCTCTCTTCCTGCCTCGATGCTGCTGTGGCTCCGGCGAGCTTCCCGCTCGTCCTCGCAGCCGTGCTCGGCGTGCCCTGCTTCCACTATCTTCCCCGGCGCGTCTGGACGAAGCTCGGTACGGACGGGCTGCCCTGGTTTCCCAATGTCCGCTGCTATGCGCTTGAAAGCGCCCCCAGCCGCGAAGTACTGGCGGCCAAAATCGCGGCAGATGTGCGCGCCTTTACCCTCGGTTGACCCTGATCGACCCGGCAAGAATTTCCGGCAGAACGGAATTTCCTGCCATATGCGCTGCTCTCAGTCACCCCAAGCCATTGATTTTATTTGATTTTCAAACTGGCCCGCCTCTTGCGACGCAAGGCCCGAAGCAATCGACGGATGCAGAGTTAAAGGCGAAGCCACTCAGGCACCCGGTTCGACGGCGCGGCAGGTCCGACCAAAACGACATTCGGACTCCGCTGTTTACGTCGAATTAATGATTAACAGCGAGTGTAGTGCCCGTGCCGCCATGAGACGGCTTGGGCCAAACCCTGGAGGGTAGAGACAATGGCTGATGTGGTCCTTTCCGGAGCGATCCGATCGAATCTGCTCAGCATGCAGAACACCGCGAGGCTGCTTGATGAAACGCAACTGCGCCTCGCAACGGGTTTGCGCGTTCGCAGTGCTATCGACAGCCCGACCTCTTTTTTCACGGCACAGGGCCTCAACAACCGCGCCTCTGACCTGAACAACCTTCTCGACGCCATGGGCCAGGGTGTACAGACGCTGCAGGCAGCCGATGAAGGCATCAAGTCGATCCTGAAGCTCGTTGACAGCATGAAGGCCGTCGCGAACCAGGCACTCGAAACAAAGATCAAGTCGGCAACCCTCACGGGCAACCAGACGGGCGCGCCCCTCACCGGCGGCGTGGCACTGAGTGGTCTCGGCGCGCTGGTCGCTGGCAACACCATCACAATCACCGTGGGCGAAGTCTCGGAGACGGTCACAATCGGGGGCGCCACCGGCAACGTGGCCACCGTGCAGGACCTCATCGACTGGGCGAACGACACGTTTGACGGCGACGAGCCGCTGGTCGCCTCGCTCACCCCGGAAGGACAGCTTCAGCTCGAAGGCAAGAACGGCCGCGATGTCACCGTAACGGCGGCAGCAGGCGTCAATGAAGTCAGCCTTGCAGGCCTGCTTGGCACACGCACCTCTGCGACCGAAGGCGTGAACCGCGACAAATATGAGCGCGACTTCAACAATCTACGCGAGCAGATTGCCGATCTCGCCAAGGATGCGCACTACAAGGGCGTGAACCTTCTGAAGGGCGACGTGCTCAGCGTCTTCTTCAATGCCGATCAGACGAGCAAGCTCGACATTGAAGGCGTGGACATGACGCCGGAAGGTCTGCTCAATATCGGCGAAGTCTCGACCACATCCGGCAATCACGGCTTCCAGCTCGACAGCGGCATCAAGGCTTTTGTCGATACGCTGAACGCAGCCACCAATGTGCTCCGCCAGCAGGCATCCACCTTCGGCGCCAATCTCGGTGTGGTGCAGATCCGTCAGGATTTCACCTCTGCCCTGATCAACACGCTGGAGAGCGGCGCGTCGAACCTCACGGTCGCCGATACGAACGAAGAAGGTGCGAAAATGCTCGCCCTCCAGACTCGTCAGCAGCTCGGAACGACAGCCCTGTCGCTCGCGAACCAGGCCGAACAGGGCGTGCTGCGTCTCTTCGGTTAAGCCTGACAGGCGCAAAAAACTCAATGAAATCAGAAAGGCGGGTCGCATGGCCCGCCTTTCTTGCTTAACGGGCTACCCGAAGTTTTTCTGCAAAATGCATAAAAACGTCGCGCGTTTTACGACCTTTTAACGGCTCAACGCGCATGCTCCACCCATGGCTCAGGACGAGCTGGTGAATATGGTTCCTAGGAAAGGACAACTATCATGGGTGACATCACTCTTACGAGCGCCGTGCGCGCTAACCTGCTTACCCTTCAGAACACTGCCGCGATGATGGCGACGACGCAGAACCGCCTCGCCACCGGCCTGAAGGTTTCCAGCGCTCTCGACAATCCGCAGTCCTACTTCACCGCTTCCGGCCTGAACGCCCGTGCGTCCGACCTGAGCGCGCTGCAGGACTCGATGAGCCTCGGTGTGCAGACACTGAAGGCCGCTGACGAAGGCATCAAGTCGATCCAGAAGCTTGTGGCTCAGGCTCGCTCGGTTGCGAACCAGGCTCTTCAGGTGAAGGCGACGGCAACCACGCTGACCGCGGCAGTTGACGTGGACGACCTGACTTCTGCGTCTTCCGCAAACCGCGCTCTCACGATCCAGATCGGTTCGGCTTCCGCCATCTCGCTCACGCTCGCTGCGAAGGATTACGCTACTGCGGCTGACGTCGCCGAGGAAATCCGCACGCAGATCTCGGGCAATTCCGCTCTGGAAGGCCTGACTGTCCAGACCTCCGGTGACAACATCACCTTCTCGCTCGCCTCCGGCGAAGCGTTCGAAATCGGTGGTGCCGCAGCGACAGCCTTGGGCATTGATGGTGAGGGCGAAGGCGGCAAGACGCTCCAGGAAGCCCGCGCCACCTACGCTGCGGATTACAACAATCTGCGCACGCAGATCGACCAGCTCGCTTCTGACGCCAGCTTCAACGGTGTCAACCTGCTCACGGGCGACGATCTGCTTGTGAAGTTCAACGAAGACGGTTCGTCGAGCCTGAACATCTCGGGCGTGACGTATGATGCGGCTGGCCTCGGCATCGTCGAGACCGACTTCACCGACATCGACGCCGAAATCGCGCTCCTCGACGCAGCGACCACGACGCTCCGCACGCAGGCTTCGACCTTCGGTGCCAACCTCTCGGTCGTGCAGAACCGTCAGGACTTCACCAAGAACATGATCAACGTTCTTGAATCCGGTGCAGGCAACCTGACGCTTGCCGACACGAACGAGGAAGCGGCGAACCTGCTGGCCCTTCAGACCCGCCAGTCGCTCGCCCAGACCTCGCTGTCGCTGGCGAACCAGGCCGAACAGAGCGTCCTCGCGCTCCTGCGCTAATCGTCTCCCCCGCTCCGGCGGGACGACAAACCGAATGGCGGCGGGAACCCCGGTTCCCGCCGCTTCTTTTTCATCCGACGCGATTCAGGCTAGACTGGTTGAACAATTCCTTTCAGGACGATCCTCATGGCCCTCAAAGTCGAACTCAAGCCCGGTGAACGCTTCATTCTGGGGGACAGCGTCATCACGAATGATGATCAGCGCACGCGCCTTTTCATCGAGGGTGACACGCCGATCCTTCGCGAAAAGGACATTCTGCGCGCCGCAGACGCGGATACGCCCTGCAAACGCGTCTATCTCATGGTGCAGATGATGTATCTGGCGCCGGACCCCCGCCCCCATCACGAGCTTTATTTCCAGATCGTGAAGGAAGTGCTGGAAGCCGCTCCCTCCACATCGACCTATATCGACGCCATCAACAGTAAAATCTTAACCGGCGAAATGTATAAAGCTCTCAAGGAAGCTCGCAAGTTGATCGAGTACGAACGGGGGCTGCTGGAGAATGTCAAGACCGCATGATGCGTATGCCAGCGCATCGAAAATAGCGCCGCGCGACCCGCGCGAATTCGAGGCCACCATCCTGACGCGCGCGGCTGGCCAGTTGCAACGCATCCGCGACAACTGGACGAACGAAACCAGTGCCGCGCTTTACGAGGCCCTTGTCTATAATCGCCGCATCTGGACCGTTTTCGCCTCATCCGCAGCCGAAAGCGAGCATCCGCTGCCCCGCGAGATCAAGCAGAACATCGCCAATCTCGCCGTCTTCATCTTCAAGCGTACCAGCGAGATTGAAGCCGCGCGCGAGCCGCAGCCGCAACTCCTCGATTCACTCATCATGATCAATCGGGAAATCGCGGCCGGGCTTTACTCACGCGCCTGAATTGGCTTTTAGCGCGGCGGCATACGGATCGCGCCGTCCAGGCGAACCGTCTCACCGTTGAAATAGCCATTGCGGAGCATGGTAAGTGCCAGATCCGCATATTCCGACGGATCGCCGAGACGTGGCGGGAACGGAACGGAAGCCGCAAGATTGTCAAAAATCTGCGGCGCGCGATCCTTCACCGCCAGCATAGGCGGTGTCGCCATGATGCCCGGCAGAATCGTGTTGATGCGGATGCCCTCCCGTGACAGATCACGCGCAATGGTAAGCGTCATACCCTTGATCGCGGCCTTCGCAGCCGAATAGGCAACCTGCCCGATCTGTCCGTCTTCCGCCGCAACGGACCCCGTATTCACAATCGCGCCCCGCTCGCCGCCTTCCAGCGGATCAAGCGTCGCCATGCCGGCAGCGCTCTTCACGATGCAGCGGAAGGTGCCGACCGTGTTGAGGCCGAGCACATACTCGAAATCGGAAATCTTGAACGGGATGATCTCTCCCGTCTTCTTGTCGCGGCTGATTGTCTTGCCGCCGCGGCCGCCACCGGCACAATTCACAAGGCAGCGTTCCTGGCCATGCGCAGCACGGGCCTTTTCGAAGCCTGCATCGACAGAGGCTTCGTCCATCACATTGACCTCGCAGAAAACCGCGCCAAGCTCCTTCGCCACCCGCTCGCCATTCTCCCTGTTCAGATCGAAGATTGCGACCTTGACGCCAAGCGCGCGCAGCGCCGTGACCGTTGCCTTGCCAAGACCGGATGCACCGCCGGTGACGACAGCCGAGATGTTTTCATCAAGCTTCATGATCGGATTTCTCCCTCCCCTTGTTGTTTGTCTGATTGCGATACCGCACAGAATGCCGCCTTTTGCGGCCCGTGCAAGCAGGGTCAGCAGGATCGTCCTGCCATGCCGCAGGGGCAACGTGGCATCAACCGCGCAAGAAAAAAGGGCCCGTGAATTACGGACCCTTTCCCGCCTGTCGGCCTGATGCGATCGATCAGATGAAGTTCACCAGCGACATTTTCGAGAGCATCGCCGTCACCTGATAGCTCGCCTGAAGCTGCGTGATGAGCGTGTTGAGCTTCACACCGACCTCATAAGGGTCTGCATTCTGGATATCGCCCAGCATCTCGTTCGCCGATGCCATCACGAGATCATGCCGGTCCTGCGTCTTTGAAAGCGTGGACGCAGAAAGGCCAAGCTGTGTCACGATGCTTTCAAGAGACTGCACTCCCTTGAAGTTGAGCTTCTGCGTCACCCGCCCGCTCAACGCCTGATAGGATGCCGTCTGCTCCGGGTCTTCCGCATCGGAATATTCGACAGCCGCAAGCAGCCCCGACATTTTCAGCGTGTCGCGGATCGCCGCCTGATCGGCGCGGGCGCCATATTGAAGCTGGCGGCCATCATCGATCTGCGCCGTGAAATTGTTGCCCGGCGTGCCCGTGAGATCACCCCTGTACCAGAAAACCGTGTCGGCCTCCGTCGCTTCGATCAGGCCTGTTGCCGTTTCAAAGGGAGGGCCGTCCACACGCTGCGGCGCGCCACCTGCGGCATAGTCAAAGAAATTGTTTGCCGCCTCGACGGAGGATGCCGCCCGGAGCGTGATCTGCCCTTCCCGCTTGAGCGCGGTTTCAAGGGCTGCCTGAAAATTCGCCGCCGTCTGGTCCGCATCCGCACCGATGGTGAACTCGCCCGGACCCGCCGGATTGTTCACACTCGCCTTGAGCGTCACAAGCGTGTCCGTACCGTCCGGCAGGGCAAGCCGCAGCTCGATCTTTTCGCCCGGGACCGGAAAGCCGGTAAACTCCACGTCAAGAGAGGCAGGCGTACCCGCAGGCCCGGTGACGGTGGCATTTGAAAGCGTTGAGGTCACAGCCGCAAGCTTGAAGCCAAAGACGCTCGGCGCGGCATCTTCTGCAAGCGTCACGGTAGAATCGACCGTGCCGAGCGTCAGCCGGCCCATGCCATCGGCACCGAGATCGGCAAGCGCACGCTCCGCAATGAACTGCTTCAGCCCCGCCTTCCCGTCCACGCCATTCAGAATATCCGCAGGCAGCGCCACAGGGCGCGTTGATGTGTCGAGACCCCCAAAGAGATAGCGATCCTCGACCTCCAGATTGAGCAGGTTGACCAGTTCATCAAACTGCATCGCAGACTGGATCTGCGCGCTGGTCTGCGTGCCATTCACCAGCTCAAAGCCGGTGCTCGCGAGCGTTGTCTTGGTCTGCGAGGCAATGGTGTTCACGCGCGTCAGCGCATCTGACATGACCTCGATCCGCATTTCCGTGCGGCTGATCGTGTTCGTATAGGCGGTGAGCTGCGAAAGCTGATGCGAGAGCGACAGAACCGCGTTTCGGTCCGTGCCGAGCTTCGCATAGGAATCGGTCTTCAGCCCCGTTGAAAGCTGCCTCTGCAGATCATCGAACTGCGCCCGCATCTCATTGATGGACTGCCGCAGCGCGAGAGACTGGGAAAGCGTGGAAATCTGCATGGGGCTTACCTGCCAATGCTCATCAGCACATTAAAGAGGTCCTGGATCGTCGAAATGACCCGCGCATTTGCCGAATAGGCATTCTGCAGCAGGAGAAGGTTCGACATTTCATCATCGATATTGACGCCCGTCTGCGCGTCAAAACGGTCCTGCAGCGAGGATGTGACAACCTGCTGCGCATCCGCATCGCGCGCGGCATTGGCCGACTGCGCCGCCTGAAAGGAAACGAGGCGCCGCGCAAACTCGTCAACCGAGCCGTTGAAGGGCGTCGTCGCGCCGCCAATGCCCGACGACGGCGAATAGGCGCGGCTGTTCGAGGTCAGACGGGCAAGGAGATCAAGCGGTCGTGTGGCATCCCCCACCGGCACGCCCGCATCATAGGCGACAAGATAATCATCATTCGCAAGAAGCGCAGGATTGATCGTGATGCGCGCGGCAAAACCCACCTTCTGCGGTGGCACATCAAGGCTGTTCGAGAAAATGCGCCCCGCACCGCCATCTACGAAAAGCGCGAGCCCCGTCGATCCATCTGCCAGCGAAGACGGCGTTACCGTCGCGCTCAGCCCGACAATATTGCTGGTGCCCGCCGCGCCATCATCAAGGAAGCGAAGCGTACCCCCAGCCGGGTTCGACACCACCACCGCCGCAGGCAATGCCGCCTGAAGATCAGCAACGATATCCGCCATCGGCTGGTTGAAATTGATGCCGACCACAATGTCATCCGGATTGGCGGTCACATCATTCGCAAGCGGCAGCACGGACGCATCATCAACGCGCACGATGGTCACATTTTGCGTCACGCCGCCCACAGTATAGGTAAGGCTGATCGTGTTGCCGGCGACCATGCTGCTCGTGTCGATCTCAAGCCCTTCGGCCGGTGCGACCGTTACCGGGTCACTCGCCACCTGCTCTTCCGAGAGAGAAAGCGCGAGCTGCGCGGCAAGCTCATCAAGCTGCGCCTGTGCCTGCGGCAGCACCTTATCGCGCATCTCGAGATAGCCCGCCAGCGCGCCGGAGCGGATGGCACCCGCCGCAATGAGGTCAATAGCGTTCGAACCAGAGACGAGGCGGATCGTGCCTACACCGCCATTCTCATATGTCGAGCCGGGGTCTATCTGGGTCCGTTCGTCAAAGGCGAGTTCTACCGGCGTCCGGTCAAGCAGAAGCTGGCCGCCCGAGGTGAAAATCGTGACAGAGCCATCATCGCGGTTGACGACTTTTACATCCATCAGCCGCGACAGCTCATCAATCGCCGTGTCGCGCTTGTCCTGCAGGTCACCCACCGAAAGGTTGCCCGCCTGACGCTGGGAGATCTGCTTGTTCACGGCGGCAATGGTTTGAAGCAGCGCATTCGCCTGCTCCACCCCCGCGGCGATGTTCCGCTCTGCCTCGAGCCGCATATCCTGGATCATGTCCGACATGCGGTTCATCTTCGCGGCAAGATTGCTCGCCTCATTGAGAAGCGACTGCCGTGCGGCATCGGATTCCGGGTTGCCCGCCAGTTCCTGCAGGCTCGTTGCAAGCGCACTGATGGCGCCCGCAATAGACGCATTGGAATTGGGTGCACCGAACATCTTGTCGATGCGACCAAGCATGTTTGATTTCACATTGAGAAGCGCCGACCCCGCCGCAGAGGTACGAAGCTGCTGCTGCAGAAACTCGTCAATCTGACGCTGCGCTGCCTCGCGCCGAACGCCAATGCCTTCCCCGCCTGCGAGCAGGTTCGTCTGCTGCTGGACCTTCCTCGTATAACCCGGCGTGCCCACATTGGCGATATTGCGCGAGGTGACGTCGATCCCGGCCTGGGAGACGTTCAACCCGCTCATCGCGGCACCAAGTGCGGAAGTGAGACTCATGGAAAGACCTGCGTTAAATCCTGCCCGGATTGGGAAGCAAGGCGGACGCCCCGTCAGAAGCGCCCGCCATGATCATCAGCGCTTCATGTTGAGCGTTTCGCGGATCAGTTCATCCGCCGTGGTGACGATGCGCGTGCCCGCCGTATAGGCCTGCTGCGTCACGATCAGCTTCGAGAACTCATCGGCGATATCGACGTTGGAAGCTTCGCGCGCCGAGCCGATCACATCCGCCCCGCCCGTCAGCATCGGGCCGCCCGAATCCTGCGTCGCGGCGAAGGCCGTGCCATCAAGCTTCTTCAGCTTGTCCGGCGCATTGAAACGGGCAAGCGCGATCTCGGCGAGGTCCACCGTCTTGCCATTCGAATAAGTACCCGTCACACGGCCATTGTCCGACACGGCAATGCTCACCAGCGAACCGGAGGGGTAGCCATTCTGCTCCAGCATGTTGGTCGCAACGGTGCCGTTGTCATCCTCATACTGCGTGACATTTGACGCGCCATGATTGAGCGTCACATCGCCAAGGCTCACACCGTTCACGGTCAGGCCCGTGATGGTGGTCGAGTCCACGGGCGGAGCAAGACGGCCCTGCGCATCGAACTCATAGGACTGGCCGACATTCACCCATTTGGTCGCGTTGCCCGTTGCACCGTCATCTACCTTGTAGAAGAGGTTCCAGGTGTCGCCATTACCCGCCGCATTGTCCACCTTCGCCCAGCGGAACTGGATGTTGGCGGGGGCGCCCATCGCGTCATAGCCCGTCACCGCACCACCGGAGAGCGAGTTGTCGAGGAAGATGTCCTCATTCGCGGCCGAGATGACGCTGAGATCGGCAAGCGCCGGCGTAAAGCGAGCCACCGTCAGCAATTCGCTGTTCGGGATGCCCGGATCCGCATTCACCGTCTTCGGCCAGGCCGGCAGATTTGCCTTGTAGTCGATGGACGACGTGGTGCGCGCGGCCAGGAAGTCACGGTTGATCTGGATGCGGCTCGGCGTATCGCCAATCGGGTTGCCGGTCGTCGGATCAATCATCAGCCCCTGCAGCGTGTAGCCGCCGCCATTCACGAGATAGCCATACTTGTCCAACGTGAAGTCGCCGCGGCGCGTGTAATAGTTCACGCCGTCAAACACGGGGTTGCCGTCAATCGTCGCAACGCGCGCCGAGACGATGAAGAAACCGTCGCCATTGATCGCCATATGCGTCGGCACTTCGGAGGCGTCGATAGAGCCCTGCACACCATTGGTGAAGGCAGGCGCTGCCAGCACTGCACCCGGCAGATGGTTGCGGCTTGTCGAAGCGGTAACGATGTCCTGAAAATTCGTATCCGTTCGCTTGAAGCCGATGGTCTGCGAATTGGCGATATTATCCGAGATGTGACCGAGCGCGCTCGACTGGGCGCGAATGCCGGTAATGGCCGTGGTCATCGATCCAAAAAAGCTCATGGGCTCTCTCCATGCGGTCCGTCCCGTCAATGCGCAGCGGGACATTTGCTGGCTCACAGAGAGCAAGGAGCAGGCCAACTATTTAAATAAACAAAATCAATGACTTACGGATTTTCCACTGCGACCGGGCGGAAGCGGATGCCGGGCAGCCACCCCCACCCCGGCAAAAATTGCCGCTGCGTCCGCCATGCACCTCGCCACCGCCGCTCAAAACCGGGCGGCAGGCCCTTCGCCGGCGAACAGGCCTTTCCCTTGAACCTCGGAGACCCAGCCTTTAGGTTCCTTCGCGTTCAGCCATTCGCTAATCGGTCGCTTCGCGCCCAGGGGAAAGCCAGATCATGAAGTTTGAGGGAACAAAGAATTACGTCGCCACAGAAGACCTGCGCGTCGCCGTCAACGCGGCCATCACGCTGCAGCGTCCCCTTCTGGTGAAGGGCGAGCCCGGCACCGGCAAGACGGTGCTGGCCGAAGAAGTGGCAAAAGCGCTCGATGCCGAGCTCATCACCTGGCACATCAAGTCCACTACAAAGGCGCATCAGGGCCTTTATGAGTATGACGCCGTGTCGCGCCTGCGCGACAGCCAGCTTGGCGACGAGCGCGTGAAGGACATCCGCAACTACATCGCCAAGGGAAAGCTCTGGGAAGCCTTCGAACGCGAGAAGCGCCCGGTCCTGCTCATCGACGAAATCGACAAGGCCGATATCGAGTTCCCGAACGACCTTCTGCAGGAACTCGACCGGATGGAGTTCTATGTTTACGAGACGAATGAGACGATCAAGGCCACCCAGCGCCCTATCGTCATCATCACCTCGAACAATGAAAAGGAACTGCCGGACGCGTTCCTGCGCCGCTGCTTCTTCCACTACATCAAGTTCCCGGACGAAGAGACGATGCGCTCCATCATCGACGTCCATTTCCCGGGCCTGAAGAGCAAGCTCGTGCAGGAAGCGCTCTCGATCTTCTATGAGATTCGCGAAGTGCCGGGGCTGAAGAAGAAGCCCTCCACCTCCGAACTGCTGGACTGGCTGAAGCTGCTCCTCGCCGAAGACATCTCGCCCGAAACGCTCCGCGAGAAGGACCCGACGAAGCTCATCCCGCCGCTCCACGGCGCACTGCTGAAGAACGAGCAGGACGTTCACCTCTTCGAACGCCTCGCCTTCCTCGCGCGGCGCGAACGGAACTGATCCTGCGTCATTGCCGGGCTTGCCCGGCAATCGCCTGAAATGCAAAAGCCCGCGCCTCAACCGCGCGGGCTTTTTCTATGGCTGCTTCTGCGGGGCGGACTCCGGCTCCGGCACGATTACCGGCTGCTCGCCAACGAAATCACCAAGCACTTCGGCCCGTTCCCGCGTCATCTCCGCATGGCAGCTTGCGAGCAACATCCCGTAAAGCGTGCCCTCGGGGATGCGGAAGCGCGCGCAAGTGATGTTCTTGTGCGCCTCATAGGCTTTGGCACTCTCCTTCACCCACTCCGTCAAGCGGGCGTCCTCCCGCCCGATAATTTCTGCCTCCCGCTCCGCGACCACGCCCTCCCAATAGTCGCGCAGCGCGTATTGGCAGAAATTCATGGCAAGCGTGGTCCACCCGCCTGCCTCTGCGCATTGCATGAAAAATCGGTCGCTGCAGTCACGCCCCGGATTGCCCTCACCTTCCGGCGCGGCGGCAAGGCAGGCTTCCATCTCGGCAGCGGCGCGCCCTTCTGCCAGCCACGGATTTTCCTCTTCCGCTGCGGCAGGCGCGGAAACTCCGAGAAATGCGAGGATAATCATCGGAAACACGCGATCCATAAATGAACACCTCTGCCCCTTCAAACCGGCCGCCATAGGCCCTAGACTGCGCCCAAACGCCATTCAGAACTTCGGAAGCATCCCATGTTCGTCCATTTCTTTCATGAACTAAAAAAGGCCAATGTGCCCGTTTCGCTGCGCGAGTATCTCACGCTGCTGGAAGCGATGGACCGGGACGTGATCGACCGCAAGGTCGAGGAGTTCTATTACCTCGCCCGCGCTTCGCTGGTGAAGGATGAACGCAATCTCGACAAGTTCGACATCGTTTTCGGCCATGTCTTCAAGGGGCTGGAACAGATCGGCGACGGCGACCTTGCCAAGATTCCCGAAGAATGGCTGCGGGCGCTTACCGAGAAATTCCTGACCGAAGAGGAAAAGGCGCAGATCGAGGCGCTGGGCGGCTGGGAAAAGATCATGGAGGAGCTGCAAAAGCGCCTCGAAGAGCAGAAGGAACGGCACGAGGGCGGCAACAAGTGGATCGGCACGGGCGGCACCTCCCCCTTCGGCGCGAATGGCTATAACCCGGAAGGCGTGCGTATCGGCCAGAAGGAAGGCCGCCACGGCAAGGCCGTGAAAGTCTGGGACAAGCGCGAATACAAGAACCTTGACGATCAGGTCGAGCTTGGCACGCGCAACATCAAGGTGGCGCTCCGCCGCCTGCGCCGCTTTGCCCGCGAAGGCGCACCGACCGAACTGGACCTCGACGGCACCATCAAGGCGACCGCCCATCAGGGCTATCTCGACATCAAGCTGGTGCCTGAGCGCCGCAACAAGATCAATGTGCTGATCTTCTTCGACATTGGCGGCTCGATGGATAGCCACATCAAGCTTTGCGAGGAGCTTTTCTCCGCCGCGCGCAGCGAGTTCAAGAATCTCGAATATTTCTACTTCCACAACTGCCTTTATGAAGGTGTGTGGAAAGACAATCGTCGGCGCCATACCGAAAAGATGAACACCTGGGACGTGCTTCACAAATACCCGTCCGACTACAAGGTCATCTTTGTCGGTGACGCCACCATGTCGCCCTATGAAATCACCTATGCGGGCGGCTCGGTGGAACACTGGAACGAGGAGCCGGGCGGCGTCTGGCTTGAGCGCGTGACGCAGATTTACGAGAACTGCGTCTGGATCAACCCGATCCCCGAACGGCATTGGGAATACACGCCCTCCCTCCAGATCATCAAACAGATCATGGGCGAGCGCATGTATCCCCTGACGCTGGAAGGCCTCGACCACGCGATGAGAGAATTGTCGCGCTGATCGAAAGCCATCCGGTCTGAGGCGGCATCGCTCGGGAGGGGACATGCCAACACGGATAATCAAGGCCGTCGCCTGGGGTGATTTTGCCATCACCCTGCCCTTTGCCGTTCCCTTCATTGCGGAAGCCCTGATTGCGCTGATCTATGGCATCGATCGCGCGCTCGGCTTCGACACGCCCGCGCTCTTCTTCGAGGCCGGACCCTTTGGCCTGATGTTCGTTCACATCATGGGTGTGCTGGGTGTCGTTTGGGCCGCGGCGCGCCTGCGCCAGCCCCTGCCGGAGCTTGCGCGGATTGATGCTGTGGCGCGCCTCGTCGTTGCTGCGCTCATCATCTATGCGATCTCGAGGGGAGCGACACCTTTGCTGTGGCTTTTCGTTGCTACAGAGATTGGCGGCAGCATCCTGCAATTCGCAGGCTTGCGGAAAAACTGACCCCTCAGTGAAAGTCCCGACTTTTCGGCACGAAGCGCGCGGCCTTGAGGCGGCGCTCTTCCTGCCGGGCTTCATGCGCCTGTCTTTCATCAGGCGTCGGCCCGCCTGCCTCATTCACCTTGTGGGCCACGGCTGACACGCTCTCAAGCCCGCCGGAAGTGAGGAGCGCCAGTTCCTGCGTCCAGTCCTCCAGATCATCCGCGATCACATGAATGACGATCCCTTCCTTCTGTACACGCCCGCGCACGAAAAACAGACGTGACGTCAGCACCACGCGCCGCCGCCGCTCATAAAGCTTCGGCCAGATAATGACATTTGCCGTACCCGTTTCATCCTCGATCGTCGCAAAGATAACGCCGCTCGCCGTGCCCGGCCTTTGCCGCACCAGCACCAGCCCCGCCAGCGTCACATAGCTGCCATTCGCAATATTCTTCAAAGCAGCAGCAGGCGTGACGCGCTGCGTAGCAAAACGTGTCCGCAGCAAAGAAAGAGGATGCGCCTTCAGCGAAAGCCGGAGCGTTGCATAGTCGAGCACGACATGCTCACCGGGCGGCATGGGCGGAAGCTGCATTTCCTCTTCATGCTGGAAACCGCCCTCTTCCAGCGCCGCAAAAAGCGGCAGAGCCGCAGGCATCTTCCCTTCCTGCCCCTGCCCATATCCACCAAGCCCGCGCACGGCCCACAGCGCATCGCGCCTGTCGAGGCCGATGGAGCGGAACGCATCTGCATCTGCAAGCCGCTCGATGAGGCGGGGAGAAAGACCCGTCTTCAACCAGAAATGCCGGATGGAATCGAAGCCCTGTCCCCGGCGTTCATCGATAAGGAACGCGGCTTCTTTGGGCACGCCCTTCACTTGCCGAAAGCCGAGACGGACGGCACAGCGCCCTGTCTCCGTTTTCTCCAGCGTGCAATCCCAATTACTCGCATTCACATCGACAGGACGCACCTCCACACCATGCTCTCGCGCATCGCGCACAAGTTGCGCGGGCGCATAGAACCCCATGGGTTGCGAATTGAGAAGGGCGGCGCAGAACACGTCGGGATAATGATATTTGATCCAGGCCGACACATAGGCGAGCTGTGCAAAGGCAGCGGCATGGCTTTCCGGGAATCCGTAATCAGCAAAGCCTTCGATCTGCTTGAAGCAGCGCTCCGCAAATTCCGGCTCATAGCCATTGCGGATCATGCCGGAGATAAATTTTTCCCGGTAGAGACCGATCGTGCCGGATCTGCGAAACGTCGCCATAGCGCGACGCAACTGATCGGATTCCCCCGGCGTGAAGCCTGCCGCCACAATAGCAATCTTCATCGCCTGCTCCTGAAAAAGCGGCACGCCATAAGTCTTGCACAGAACCTCCTCCAACGCCTTGGAGGGATATTCGACCGGCTCCTGACCGCCCCGCCGTCTGAGATAGGGATGCACCATGTCACCCTGTATCGGCCCCGGCCTCACAATGGCAACTTCAACCACAAGATCATAGAACTTCCTTGGCTTCAGGCGCGGCAGCATGGACATCTGCGCGCGGCTTTCCACCTGAAAGACGCCAATCGCATCTGCCTGACAAAGCATCTCATACACATCCGGGTCGCCTTGCGGCACACGCGCAAGATCGAGCGAACGGCCATAATGCTTTTCGATGAACTCAAAAGAACGGCGGATGCAACTCAACATGCCAAGCGCCAGCACATCGATCTTCAATATGCCGAGCGTATCAAGATCATCCTTGTCCCATTCGACGAAGGTGCGATTTTCCATCGCCGCATTCTGGATCGGCACCACTTCTTCAAGTGGCCCTTCCGTGATGACGAAGCCGCCAACATGCTGCGAGAGATGGCGCGGAAAACCGATCAGCTCGCCCGCAAGTCGCAGCGCCAGACGCAATTCCCTGTTCTCTGCATCAAGGCCGATTTCCGCGGCACGCTCCCGCGATATGCCCTTGCTCGACCAACCCCATGTCGAACGGGCAAGGGCCGAGACAATATCTTCGGAAAGGCCGAAAACCTTTCCCACATCACGAATGGCGCTGCGTGACCGGTAGGAAATGACCGTCGCCGCAATGCCTGCACGGTGGCGGCCATACTTGTCATAGATGTACTGGATCACTTCCTCGCGCCGGTCATGCTCGAAATCGACATCGATATCGGGCGGCTCGTTGCGGTCGCGCGAGATAAAACGCTCGAACAGAAGGTTCACCTCCCCAGGATCGACAGACGTGATCCCGAGACAATAGCAAACCGTGGAATTCGCCGCCGACCCTCGCCCCTGACAGAGAATCTTCCGGCTGCGCGCATAGCGCACAATGTCATGAACGGTGAGGAAGTAAGGCGCATATTTCAGCTCTCCGATCAGCGCCAGTTCATGCTCGATGGTCGCGCGCAGCTTCGCGCTCACCCCGTCGGGAAAAAGTTGCGCCGCCCCTTCCCATGTCAGCCGCGTCAGAAGTTCCTGCGGTGTTTCGTTTTCAGAAAAGGGATCGGTCGGATATTCATAGCGCAATTCATCAAGCGAGAAGCTACAGCGGCGCATGATTTCCTGCGGTGCCGCCAGCGCCTCGGGAAAGGCAGCCAGCAACCGTGCCATTTCTTCCCCGCTCTTGATATGGCGTTCTGCGTTGGCCTCCAGCAGAAAGCCCGCTTCTTTCAGTGTGCAATGAGTGCGAATGCAGGTGAGCACATCCTGCAGCATCTTCCGCTCCGGCATGTGAAACAGCACATCATTGGTCGCAAGAAGCGGCACATCTGCTTCCGCTGAAAGACGCGCCAGAATCTCATGCCGCTGCCTGTCATCGGCGCGATAGAACGGCGTGAGCGCAAGCCAGACCGACCCCGGAAAGGCCCGCGCAAAATGACCGAGCGTTTCCCTGAAAGCCGCATCCGGCACAGACGGCGGCATGGCGATGAAGCATTGCCCCTCTCCCTCCGCCAGCACATCTTCAAACCCTAGATCGCATTCGCCTTTTCTGGTGCGCCTGTTGCCACGTGTGAGAAGCCGCGCAAGCCGGCCATAGGCCGCGCGATCACGCGGATAGGCAATCACCTCAAAGCCATCCCGCAGCACAAGGCGCACGCCGGGCAGAAAGCGTATGCCCGCGGCCTTCGCTGCCGCATGAGCACGCACAAGCCCGGCCATGGTGTTGCGATCGGCAATACCTATCGCTTCGAGCTTCTGTGCAGCAGCCGCCATTACCAGCTCTTCCGCATGAGAAGCGCCACGCAGAAAGCTGAAATTGCTCGCAACCGCGAGTTCTGCGAATGCCGCGCTCATTCGAAAATGCCGTGCAGAAACCAGCGCGGCCCGTCATTGTCATGGCGATAGAGTCCGTCGCGATAAAGCCAGAAGCGCCGCCCATCGCTGTCTTCCACACGGTAATAATCGCGTGTGCGCTTCTGCCCCTCGCGCCACCATTCAGGCGCAAGACGCTCCGGCCCCTCTGCCCGCGTGACGCGATGCGCAATCTTCCGCCAGCGAAAGAGACGCGGCGGCCCTTCCGGCACTTCGGCCACGGCTTCCACCGGCTCTGGCACGGGAAGAAGCCGCAAGGGGCGCGGCAGGCTCCCGCCCAGCACAGCGGCCCTGTGCTCTCTTATATGTGTGGACCAGCCCGTCATAGCGGGCGTTTTGCCGTGAAGGGCCGGAACCATCCCCACCGCATTTTCAGGAATGTGGCTTCCTCGCGGCTCCATCCTGAAAAGACGCTCCGTACCGAAACGATTGCTCACCCGGTCCACAAAACGCTCCAGCGCTTCCCCTTGCCCCCCGCCGCCTTCAAAGCCCTGTTGTGCAGGCAGCAGCGGATCGACAGCGAGACAGGCAAGCGTGATCGTTTCAATGCCGAAACCGGGATCGAAATCATCGCCGATGGCTTCAAGCTTCTCGCGGAAGAGGCGCGCAATATGGTCCGCCTCATGCGTGGCAAGGCTCGTGCCCGCGCGAAGCTGCGTCACCTCCCCGTCCGCGCGGAAAAGCTGAAGCTCCATCCGCCGCGCGCCCTTGCGCTCCTTTTCAAGCACCGCGCAAAGCTCTTGCGCCAGATGAAGAAGCGCCTGCGCAATATGCACCTGCCGTGTCACCCCTTCCGCAAAGGAAAGGCTCGCCCGGAAAGGCACATGCGGCTGGGCGGGAGAAATCGGTTCCCGCTCAAAGCCCAATGCTTCATCGAGACGCTGCACAATCCGCGTTCCGAAACGGGCGACAAGCGGCGCGCGCGGGCGGCCATAAAGATCGCCCACTTTCTTGAGACCGAGCCGGATCAGCCCGTCAATCTCCGCACCATCAAGGCGAAGTGCTGCGACAGGCAGCGGGGCGAGCGCCGCCGCTTCTTCTCCGGCAGGCAGGATGGATTCTGCATCCCTGCCAAACCGCGCCAGCGCCCATGCAGCACCCGGTGTAGAGGCAATCGCGATCCGCGTTGAAAAACCGAAAGCGGAAAACCGCTCGCGTATCTGCCGAAGAAGGGCGGCCTCCCCGCCAAAGAGATGCGCGCAGCCCGTAATGTCGAGCCAGATGCCATCCTGCTCGCCGTTTCGCCCTGTGGGATCCAGCGCCGTCCAGGGCGAGTAGCGCTGGCACCAATTTGCCAATCGTTGCAGCGCCTTGCGCTCGCCTTCCGGGTCTGCCGGATGCAGCTCAAGCCTCGGGCAAAGCGACATGGCATCGGGCACAAGCTGGCCCGGCCCCACCCCTGCCGCATGGGCAAGCCCGTCACAGGCCGTGATGCGCAACCCGCCCGCTCCCGCCCGCGCAAGCGCGCGCGGCCGTTCTGTCAGGACAAGCGGAGCGGCCTGCCGACGAAGCTCGCGATAAAGCCTTTCTATGGACCAGGCGGGCAGCCATAGCGAGGCAACCCGTCTGCTTTCCGCTAGAGACATGGCTGAACCAATAAGAACAAAAAGAGAACATATAATGTGCCCCAACCCGCTCCCCGATGCGAGTCAAATCGGGGGCCGGTTCGCCTTCTTCTTGTCGGAAAAAGGAATAGGATAAGTTCTATGGACGGGCGCATGGCCCGGCGCAGGGAGAGGCTTGAATGCTCACACGCTTACAGACGAAACGATTGATGCTCGGTGCCGTGCTGGCGCTGCCTCTTGCGCTTGTCGCCTGCGCTGATCCGGCGGCCGAACAGGCCCGTCTCGATGCGATCGACCATAATAATTGCGTCGAACTCGGCTTTGAGCCGAACAGCGAGGCCTATGGCAATTGCCGTCTGAAGATGAAGGAAATCCGCGCCAGGGAAGCAGGCAGCCGCTCGCCCAATGTCGGCTTCGGCGTAGGCATTGGCATCAGCAAGGGGTTCTGATCCTCCGAACAGTATCAAGGGAGCAGATATGCGCATCGTACAGGGACTGGCCATCGGACTGCTTCTCACCCTTGCCGCTTGCGCAAGCCCGCAGGAAGAAGCCGCCCGCGCCGCAGCCCAGCAACAGGCAGACCGCGCCGAATGTCAGCGGATCGGCTTCACGCCCGACACCGAAGCCTTTGCCAATTGCATGCTGAAGCTCCGGGAGATCCGCGCGCAGGAAGAGAATACCCGTGCACTGCGCCGCGCGAACACGCCCTCACCCTGGTGGGGCCCCTATCCCGGCTATTACCCCTATCCCTATCCGCATTATCGCCGCTGGTAGCTTCAGCCTGTGCGCCGGAAAGGAAGCGTCGCTTCGGAAGGCTGAGGCGCGGGCAGGGAAATGCTTTCGCTTTCCTGCACCGGCGTGACGAATAAAAAATCCGTCGCTTCGCCATCCCACTCCATCAGCCAGCGCCCCGGCTTCCCGCCGCGGCACCGCGTGAGAGAGACAGACCAGCGCGCTCTTCCCGGCAGCTTCTCGCCACCGCGCACATCGAAACTGCTCTCGCTTTCGGCTGACGCCACCTGCCAGCGCGTCACAGCAACACTCGCCCCCTGCCTGCCGTGACCCGTGAAAAGCAGCACCGGCGTCTGCGTTTCCTCCGCCGCCAGTTGCAGCCGTCGCGTCGAGGAAAGATCGAGTGCCGAAGAACGGCCATCCACCTCCCCGATCACCGCGGCAAAGGCCCGTGCCCGCAACGCCTCTTCCATAACCCAGAGACAATCCGTGTCGCCTGGCGGCTCGGCGAAGAGAAGCCGCGCCGGATCAATTCCGAAAGCACCGATCCCCGGCCCGTAAAGTCGGCCCATATCGAAAGGCGCGCGCGCCGTCTCGCACCAGAGCACCGGCAGCGCGGATTGCTTCATGGCGCAAGCAACAAGCGCCGCCGCAAACCCCGTCGCCGCTCCCATATCGCGATAGGCAGCCGCCGCCACCTCATGCAGCGCGCCTGCGCGAAGCCCCCCGCCGGGCAGCACGTCTCCCGCCCCGCCCAGCGAAATGAGCGGAGAGGAAGCAGCCTCTTTCCCGGCAATACGCATCCGGAGATCGGCGATGAGAGCGTTTCTGTCCACGGCCTGCCCGAATAATGTTCCCTATTTGTTCTAGCTGTCTCCCGCCGCCGGGTCAAGCGCGACTTCAAGCCTCAGGCTTCAGCCGTACCCCAATAATTGAACCCCGCAATGCGCGGTGTCGAAGGCAGATACATGGTCTGAAGGTCGGTAATGCGGAACCCGCCTTCCTTGATGATCGAAGGCATGTCGCGGTTGAGATTGCAGCCGCCGAACAGCACCTTCCAGACCGGGTTCACCCTGTCCTGCCAGCGCTTCACTTTTTCGTCGGGCGCCGCGCCATGCTCACAGAAGATGAGCTTGCCGCCCGGCTTCAGCACACGCCTCATGCCCTCAAGCGCCTTCACAGGATCGGGGATGGTGCAAAGGCTGAAAGTGCAGAGCACCGTATCGACGCTCCTGTCATCAAGCGGGATCTGCTCTCCCGGCAGGCCGATGAACTCCACCGGAAAGGAAAGCCCCGCCGCTCGCTCGCCTGCGAGCTTCCACGATTCCTCGGAAGGATCGAGGCCGATCACCTTCGTCACTTTCGCCGGATCGTAATAGGGAAGATTGAGCCCCGTGCCGATGCCGATCTCGAGCACGGTGCCTTCCGCCATCGGCACTGTCTTCTTGCGCTGATAACGGATCGGCTTGGTCCCGCAGGCACAATTGATGACATGCGGCACGACATAGCGTTCGTAAAGACCCATGAGCCTCCCTCCCCTATTTATATTTTCAGGAAGTATGGCCCCGCGCCTGCCCTAGCGCCACTCCGAAACACCGAAGCGCAAAAGCCTGTCACCATCAATCGCGCCGAGAAGACGCCCGCGCCCCTTGAAGCCAAGCGCGGCGGCAGAGAGAAGCCGCCTGTCGCGCAAAGCCGCCGCCTGCCGAACGGAAGCTGACAAGGCATCCCAGACAATTTCCGGCTCGACCACGCCACAGGCCGCCGCAACCCGCCTGCCACCCCAGGCAGCCGCATAAAGCCGGTCACGCGGCAACGCGCCTGCAGGCGGCGTGCATCCATCGGCAGACGCATCGGCAATCATCGCCGCTGCAAAGCCTGCCATTGCCGCATTTCTGGAGAAGGTCGCCACAAGATCAATCGCACCGCGCGTCGGTACGGCGGAGTGAACGCCACCCAGAGCCGCACCACCCTGAACACCACCCCCAAGCGCGCGCAGAAACTCGCCCGGCATGGGCGGCAAGCCACTATTCACCGGCAATACACTGCGGCCATCGCGATGAATCGCCACCGCATCGCCAAGCGATACCGCAATAAAATCAGCACCACCCGCACGCGCCGCCGCCTCGCGCATCACCTCCAGCACGACATCGCAAACGGCACCCGGAAGGGCTGCAACAACAGGCGGCAATTCCACCCCCTGCACCTCGCGGAACAGCATTGCCACTTCCGCCGCATGGCGCCCCGCCCGGCCGCGCGGCAACACGCTGCCGCCGCTTGCCAGCAATTCCGCATCCTCGATCACGGCACGGCACAAGGCCCGCGCCATATCCGTCGCCGCATCCAGCGCCTCAGGCGCACCGGCACCTTCCGCCGCAAAGGTGATCTTGCCGGGCCACATCTCGAATGATTTTTCGATAGGAGCAGAAAGCGCAAACATGGAAGAACCCTACTCCACGATCTCTACCGGCGCATCCGTATGAAAGACGGATATCTGGCCGAAGCGCTTTTTATAGATCGACTTTATCTCGGCAATCGCTGCATCTGCTTCCGCCGTTGCCGGCCGCACGATCACGATGAGCTTTGTTCTTTCCCGGATGATCGGCGCATTCGCAACCGCAGGGTCACGCCATTGCCCATAAGCATCAATCACCGTGAAGCCATCGGGAAAACGCGGCGTCACAACCTCACCAAGAAAATCCGTCCAGTCTTCTTCCTCCACTGCGCCGCCGCCTGTGAGATCAAGACCGAAATAAAGATCGCTGCGCGTGGAGCCTGTCGGGTCGGCAAGAACCGGGGCACTCACCGAGAGGGCTGTAAGGAGGATGATGAGAAATGAAATGCGGCGCACGAAAAAGCCCTCCTGCTTTCTGCCCAAAGTGGCAGGGAGAAGGAGGGCTTGTCCAGCTTGTGATTACGAGGCGATCAGGCGACGCCGAGTTTCTTCTGCAGGCTCGTCGAGGAGGTCGTGTACTGGAAAGTGACCTTCGCATCGGGATTTGCATATTTGAATGCGGCCTGCGCCATCAGCGCAGCTTCGTGGAAGCCCGAGAGAATGAGCTTCAGCTTGCCCGGATAGGTGTTGATGTCACCAATCGCGAAAATACCCGGCTCGCTCGTCTGGAACTTTTCCGTATCAACAGCGATCAGGTTCTCATGCAGGTTGAGGCCCCAATTCGCAATCGGGCCGAGCTTCATCGTCAGACCGAAGAAGGGCAGCAGCGTGTCGCATTCGATCTGATAGTCGTTGCCATCATTGCCCTTCGCGGTCACGCCGGTGAGCTGGCCATTATCGCCATGCAGCGCCGTGATCTGGCCGAGATGGAACTTGATCTTCCCCTCTTCCGCCAGCGCATGCATCTTGTTGACGCTGTCCGGCGCAGCGCGGAAACCGTCGCGGCGGTGAATGAGCTGCATGGAGTTTGCGAGCGGCTGGAGATTGATCGTCCAGTCAAGCGCACTGTCGCCGCCGCCGGAGATCAGAATGTTCTTGCCACGGAAGGCTTCCATGCGCTTCACGGCATAGAAAACCGACTTGCCTTCATATTCTTCGATGCCGGGGATCGGCGGCTTCTTCGGCTGGAAGCTGCCACCGCCCGCCGCAATCACGATCACCTTCGCTTCGAAGACAAGGCCGCCATCAGTCTTCACGCGGAAGCGGCCATCTTCGAGCTTCTGAACTTCTTCCACCATCTCGTTGTAGTGGTATTGCGGCCCGAAGGGTGCCGCCTGCTCCAGCAGACGCTCGGTCAGTTCCTGACCCGTCACGATGGGAAGTGCGGGAATGTCATAGATCGGCTTTTCGGGATAAAGCTCTGCGCACTGCCCGCCCGGCTTGTCGAGAATATCGATCAGGTGGCATTTCATATCGAGCAGGCCAAGCTCGAACACCGCGAACAGACCGCAGGGCCCTGCCCCGATGATGACCACGTCCGTGGTGATTGTTTCTTGCGTCATCTCAGCCACCTGTCGTTTCAGCTGCCGTATGAAGGCAGGAATAACATTTACAAGTTGTGGTTATTTGTATTTTACAATCTCTCGCGCCTATATAGGTCGCCCGCCCCGCAACGCCAAGCGAAAAATCACCGCTTTAAGCCGTGACAAACGGGGTTTCATGCTTATCTTAGCCCGCATATGCGGCAGCGCAGCATGACTGCATGCCGCACCCGCCTTCCCCCAGCCTGCAAATGGTGAAACGCCGATGGTCAAATGCAACACGATGGCAGAGGTTCGCCGAGAGATTGATCGGCTCGACCGCGAACTCGTGAGGCTGCTGGCCGAACGGCAGGGCTATATCGAGCAGGCGGGCATCATCAAGGGAGAGCGTAGCGCCGTGCGCGACGAGGCGCGCATCGAGGAGGTCGTCCAGAAGGTGCTGGCGGAGGCGGACAAGGTCAATCTCAGCCGTGCGATCGCGGAGCCGCTCTGGCGGCTCCTGATCGAGAAGTCGATCGAGCACGAATTCGTGGTGTTCGACGAAAAGAAGCGGAAATCCGCAAACGCCTGACAGTCAGGCGTTTGCAGGACTGTTCAGACTCAGAACTGCTTTTCGGGCAGGTTCACGACGAGGCCGTCCAGCTCATCCGTTACCTTGATCTGGCAGGAAAGCCGCGAGTTGTCGCGCACGTCAAAGGCGAAATCGAGCATGTCTTCTTCCATGCTCTCGGCCGGCCCGACCTTTTCCTTCCACTCTTCCGCAACGTAAACATGACAGGTTGCGCAAGCGCAGGCACCGCCGCAATCCGCATCAATACCGGGAATGGAGTTCTTGATGGCCCCTTCCATCACCGTCATGCCGTTTTCGACTTCGATGGTGTGTTCCGTGCCGTCATGCTCAATATAGGTGATCTTCGCCATCTTGCTTTTCTTGGTCGGAGGTGAAGGGGCCGGACTAGCCGGATGGATTGCCCCTGAGGGCGGCACATAGATGCAGCAGGGCACATATCTTTTCAACCCCTCTTTGCCCAAACCACATTTCAGAGACGCAAAACCGCCCCGTCTCACGCCGTTATCCCCGGGCTGCAGGAATCGCTTAATCTCGCTCATCCGGTGCAGCGGGAGGGCGCAAAATGGCGGAACGGCTCAATATCCTTTTCATCACGGCCGACCAGTGGCGCGGCGAATGTCTGTCCGCCCTCGGCCACCCGGTGGTGAAAACGCCGCAGCTTGATGCGCTTGCCCGCGAGGGTGTGCTGTTCCGGCGGCACTATGCCAATGCCGTCCCCTGCGGCCCCTCCCGCGCCTCGCTCCACACGGGCATGTACCTGCAGAACCACCGTTCCGGCACCAATGGCACACCACTGGATGCACGCCACACCAACTGGGCAAAGGAGGCGGGCGGGAACGGCTATGACCCCGTCCTTTTCGGCTACACCGATACGAGCCAGGACCCGCGCGAGGAAGACCCCGACAGCCCCTGGCTCCAGACCTATGAAGGCCCGCTCCCCGGCATCCGTCCCGTCTGCATGATGGGCACCTGGCCGACGCCGTGGACGGACTGGCTCGCCGAGCATGGCTACAAGGTGCCGGACGACATTCGTGCTGCCTATGGCGAGCGCCTGCCCGGCCCGGACTATGAAGACGGCGCGCCCGTACCCCGCCCGCTCATCTATCCGAAAGAGGTGGATGACACGAATTTCCTCACCAACCGCGTGATCGACTACATCGACGCGAGCGACCGGCCCTTCATCGCCCATCTCTCATTGCTGCGGCCTCATCCGCCGTTCGTGGCGCCCGAGCCTTTCAACGCGATGTATGATCCGGCAGGCGTGCCGGGTTTTGCGCGGAAACCCACCATCGAGGAAGAAGGTGAGCAGCATCCCTGGCTTGCGCATCAGCTTGGCCGCAGGCTCTACCATGCGCCGCAAGACGAGAAAAAGCTGCGCCGCCTGAAAGCCGTCTATTACGGGCTGATGTCGGAAGTGGATGAAGCGCTGGGCCGCCTCTTCACCTTTCTGAAAGAGAGCGGGCGCTGGGACAACACGCTCATCATCTTCACATCCGATCATGGCGAGCAGATGGGCGATCACTGGCTGCTGGGCAAAGGCGGCTACTTCGATGCCTCGTATCACATTCCGCTCATCATCCGCGATCCGCGCAAAGAAGCCGACGCCACGCGCGGAAGCGTGGTCGAGCATTTCACCGAGAATGTGGACATCATGCCGACCATGCTCGACCTGATCGGCGCAGAAATCCCCGTGCAATGCGATGGTGCATCCCTCCGCCCCTTCCTCGAAGGCCGCGTGCCCGAAACATGGCGAAGCGAAGCCCATTGGGAATTCGACTTCCGCGATCCCGCAGATGACACGGCAGAGAAGCGCCTCGGCCTGACGCTTCATCAATGCACCATGAACATCATCCGCGACGAGAAATACAAATATGTCCACTTCACGAAACTGCCGCCGCTCTTCTTCGACCTCGAAAAAGACCCCGACGAATTCGTGAACCGCGCAAACGATCCCGCCTATCTGCCGCTTGTGCTTGAATATGCGCAAAAGCTCCTCTCATGGCGCATGAACCATGACGAGCAAACGCTGACACATATAGCCCTCACCGATAACGGGCCGGTGGAGCGGAAAGCAGCGCGGTTCTGAATGGCCATCGTAACCGAACACGAGATCGGCGCTGTTGTCATCGGTGCAGGCGTGATCGGTCTCGCCTCCGCGCGAGCGCTGGCGCTTGCCGGACATGACACGCTGGTTCTCGAACGGCATGGTGCCATCGGCACGGAAACATCTTCGCGCAACAGCGAGGTGATCCACGCGGGTATCTATTATCCCGCGGGCAGCCTGAAGGCGCGGCTCTGCCTGGAAGGTCGCACGAAGCTCAATGACTACCTCGTGAGCCGGAACCTGCCTCACCGCAAATGCGGCAAGCTCATCGTCGCAACGGACAAAGCGCAGATGGAAGAACTCGCCGCCATCGCTTCTCGCGCGCGGGCAAACGGTGTTGACGATATTCGTGAAATCACAGGCGCAGAAGCGCGCGCGATGGAACCCGCCCTGCGCGCGGAAGCGGCCCTTCTCTCGCCCTCAACCGGCATAGTGGACGCACATTCCTACATGCTGAGTCTGCAAGGCGAGTTCGAGGATGCAGGGGGAATGATCGCCTTTCACGCCGAGGTGACACGCATCACGCGCGAGAAGGGCCACTTCATCCTGCATGTGACCGGCGCCGAGGAGACGCGGCTCCGCACGAAAATCCTCATCAATGCAGCCGGTCTTTGGGCACCGCGCGTTGCATCGCGCATGGAAGGGCTTGATGCCGCGCATGTGCCGACAGCCTATTTCGCCAAGGGAAATTATTTCTCGCTCGCAACCCGCGCGCCTTTCTCGCACCTCATTTATCCCGTGCCGGAAGCGGCAGGACTTGGCGTTCACCTCACGCTTGATATGGGTGGTCAGGCGCGCTTCGGCCCCGATGTAGAATGGATTGATGTCGAGGAAGGTACGGAGCCGGACTATGCGGTGAAGGTAGACCGTGGCGCGGGCTTCTATGAAGCGATCCGTCGCTACTGGCCAGCCTTGCCGGATGGCGCGCTCGCGCCCGCCTATTCAGGCATCCGCCCGAAAGTGACGCCGCCCGGCGAGGCGGCAGCCGATTTCATTCTTTCCGGCCCGGCGCAGCATGGAGTGTCCGGCCTCGTCAATCTCTTCGGCATCGAAAGCCCCGGCCTCACCGCCTCCCTCGCCATCGCCGATGAAGTGGCGGGGATGCTCTAGCCTTCCGCCACGCTGTCGATAAAGGCATTCACGGCGGCGACCGCATTACGGATGCGCGCCATCACATCGTCGCGCGCAGCAAGCGGCGTCTTCTCTGCTTCTTCGGCAAGTTCACCAAGCGCCCATGCGCCAAGGCCACGCGCTGAACCTTTGAGGCTATGGGCTGCGTCCCGCCACTCCTTCTCATCTCCCGCCGCATCAAGCCGCGCGAGATAGACATCGGCCTGATTACGGAAAAGGGCGAGCAGTTCATTCTCAAGCGAACGATTGCCCAGCGTATATTTCGAGAGATGAACAAGATCGACCGGGCGCGGGCCAGCGCCTGCCCCCTCGTCACGCGGGGTCGTCTCTTCTGCCCTCCGGGCTGCCGTCGAATGGGTCATGTCTGCCTCTCCCCCTGGAGCCATTGGAGTGGCCAAGTCTAGGCAACGGGCGATACCGATTCGTTAAGGGCGGGCCGCGCGGCGTTCCCTTTTGGCCCGCCGATGCAGATTCAGGCGGGTTTTGGCGACCCCGCACGCCAAGGAAGGTTGACGCCTCCCGAGCCTTCCGACACCTTGAACCAGCCGCCGCAGCGAATGACCGCGAAAGCCGGGGAAATCTTATGAAAAACAGTGAACTGGCATCAGGCGAAACCGCCCCCGAGAACAAGACGGAAGGCAAGGTTGACGCCGCGCAGCCACCCCGCGTGCGAGCAGCGAATGAGGACAGCCCCACAGGCGGCGCGCTCTATCGCATGATCGCGCGGCGCCCGAGCCGGAAGATCTGGGGCGCGGCGGCGCTGGCAAGCCTTTTCACCCTGGGCGCAGGCGCGGCCTATCTCTGGGGGCTTTACGGCCTCGACGGTTTGCAGGCACTGACAAGGCTCGAAACGGGCCTCGTCGCGATGGCGGCGCTGGTGCCGCTCACCCTCATCTGGCTTGTCGCCTGGACGGTCTGGCGTGGGGCGGAAATGCGCCTCATGTCGGAAGCACTGGCGCGCACCGCTATCCGCCTTTCAGACCCGGAAGATTTTGCGACGGACCAGATCACCACCATTTCTTCTGCCGTGCGCCGCGAACTGGACGAAATGCGCCGGGGTCTTGATGCGGCGCTGAAGCAAGCGGCAGAACTCAATGAACTCGTCGCCCGCGAGGTGGAAGAAATCGACCGGGGAACGGGCCGCGCAGAGTTCCGCACACGGACGATGGAAGACCTGCTCGCCCGCCATAAGCGGAACCTTGAAGAAATCGCCAGGACACTCGGCGGTGAAAGTGACCGCATCGCCCGTTCGATCCGTGAACAGGCAGAAACGGTGCGCGGCATTGCAGGCACCGCAAGCGAAGAACTTGATGCCGCAGCCCAACGCATGGCCGAGCAGGCAGAAGCCCTTGCCCGCACCAGCGAGGCAGCCCGCGCAGGCGCAGACCAGACTGTCGCCATGCTTGATCGCCAGTCCTCCCGCCTCGAAGTGGTGGCGACTTCTGCTCTCTCCAAGGCCGATGAACTCGGCAAGAGCTATGAGCGCCAGCGCGACACGCTGGCCGAAGCCGCTGACCGGCTTGAGCAGGAATATGACCGCCTCAACAGCGTGTTTGAGGCGCATCGCGACAGCATGAGCGAGGCGGACAAGACGCTTGCCCATCACACGGCGGAGATCAACCGCGCGGTCGCAAGCCTGCGCGCCGGTCTCGACACAACATTCGAGGCGGCAGCCGCCCGCGCCGTCGCGCTCCGCGAAAGCATTGCCAATGAAATTCGCCGTGGCGCAGAGGAAGCAGCAGACGCTTCCACGTCCGTCAGCCGCTCGGCGGGCGCCGCCACGCGCGCCATCGGCGCGACTGTGGACGAGTTGAAGGCAGCCTCCACCGCGCTCTCGACAGACGTGACGCGCGCGGCAAATGAAACCATCTCCGCGACCACGGAAAAGCTCACCGCCGCCACAGCCACGCTCAACCGCGAACTCACCCTCGCCTCCGAAAAACTCGCCAGCGAAATCGGTACCAGGACGGAAGAACTGCGCTCGCTCGCCCAGACCACAGTCACGGAAGGGGAAGCCGCAGCAGAACGCTTCAGCGCTGCGATGATGCGCCTTGGCGGCACCGCACGCGATGCAGGCCGCGCCCTTCACGCGGCAACGGATGAACTGGCCGAGCGCATCAACGATCTGCCGCAGGAAGCAGCCAGCAGCGCGGAAGCCCTTCGCGGCGTATTGGAAGAACAGATTTCGGCGCTCGCAACCATTGCGGAAATCGTGGTGCGCCATGCGCGCTCGCTTGATCGGTCCGCAGATCATCGTCCCGCAGCGCCACGGCGCGAAGCAGACCTGCCCCGCCCCCTCGCCTATCGCGATATGGGACCGATCCTCGGCACACCTGCACCGCAGGGTGAACGGCGCTGGGGCATGTCCGATCTTCTGGCGGCAGCAGAGCGGCGGGGGGACCATCGCGACGCGCTTCACGGGGCGAGCGAACAGGATTTCCAGCGCGCCTCGCTTCATGTGATCGAGACGCTGCAAGCCCTCGCCATTGATCTTGACCGAGCGCTGGAAGAAAGCCCGCCGCCGGAACTGTGGCGCCGCTATCAGGCCGGTGAGCGCCATGTCTTCACCCGCCGCCTTTATAATATGGCGGGCCGCGAACTTTATGACCGCATCACGCAGAAGTACCGCAAGGACGGCGAGTTCCGCGCCCATGTGGATCGCTTCATTGCAAGCTTCGAGGAATTGCTCGGCGCGGCCACCAAGCGCGATCGCGACAATATTCTGGTCGAGACATACCTCACCTCGGATACGGGCAAGGTCTATCTCATTCTCGGTCAGGCGATCGGCAAGCTGAACTGAAAACTCAGCGCGCGGGCGGAGCAGCCTGTGCCTGGGTGAAAGCCCAGTCCGATATGTCCCTCAGCACCGTGCCAAGTGCCGCGTCATAGGCGGTGATGACATTTGCCATGCCGCTGCCTGCCGGAGCCTCTGCCGAAAACTCCCGCGAGGCGAGGATGGACCGATCCCGCGCCCGCAACAGCCGCACATAAAGCACGACTCGCACCTTCGTCGTCTCCTGCCCGAAACCGGCTGAGGCCTCACGATAGGCGGCGAAGGAACGGATGTCACCGACAAGCGCGAGATCCATCCGCGCATTGCTGCCGGGACCGATGACAGCGGGGAAACGCCCCGAGCTTGCAATAGTCTCTACCAGCAGTGACGCGATCATGCGCGGGCTGCGATCACTCCAGCGCGCATTGGCGTAGTAGGCAATCTCGTTGTCGTTCGGCTGGAATACGATGCGCGTCGTATCAATCGCGGCAGGCGCGGAGAACTCCTCAACCACAAGCTGCGCGCCTGCCTGCGGCCCCGCCTCCGCCGACACGACAGGCGCCTTCAGCGTATAGAGGGACGGCGCCGGGCCGCTTCCAATATCAGCAATGGCACAGGCACCAAGCGGCGCAATCATCGCCGCGAGAAGCGCGTGGCGTATCCATTTTCCAAGCATGACGCGCCCCATTATCTCGCCTCCACTTCCGGCACATTATTGCCTACCAGAAATCGGCCCGGATCATCCCCTGCCCGTGTTGCGATGCGGTCGAGCGAGGTCACGAGCGCGCGCGTTTCGGAAACAAGCTGCGGCAGTTGCGCAAGACCCGCCCCTATGCCCGGCCCGCTCTGCTTCAGAATGGCATCCAGCTCTTCTGCCACTTCCCGATAGGCACGAGCCGCCTCGCGCGCATCATTCAGAAAGACGCGCGCATCTTCCTTCATCAACTGATCGGCGCTGCGGCTGACGCTGTTGAGATGCACGGACGCTTCCGAAAGCTGCTTCAGCGCCAGTTTCACATCCTCCGAACTGTCCGCCATCGCCTTTGACATAATGGCGACATTCTCGAGCGTTTCAGTAACCGTCTGCTGATTTTCCAGCACCAGCCGGTTCAGCTCCTTGAGCAGGTCATTTGCGCTCTGCAGCGTCTCCGGGCCGCTCTTCAGCAGATCCTGCAAGGTGGAAGGCGCTGCCCGGATGACCGGATAATCCTGCCCTGGCGCTGCGACCAGATCGTCTGACTCAGGACTGCCGCCGGTGAGCTGAATGAAGGCAACACCCGTGAGACCGGACAATTCAAGCTGTGCGACCGAGTCAACCTTTACCGGCGTGCGCGCATCAACCTCGATGATCGCGACGACCTTGTTCGGGTTCCGCTCCATCAGATAGAGGTCCGTTACCTTGCCCACCGGCAAGCCGTTATATTGCACGGCTCCCGACTCCGAGAGGCCCGACACCGAGCCGTCGAAGATGATCTTGTAGTAGGCAAATTGCCGGTTGAGCTGCACCCCGCTCACCCAGAGCAGAACAAGGAAGATGCCGACAATCGTTGCGATGGTAAAAGCACCAATCAGGACATTGTTGGATTTTATTTCCATGGCCGTTACTTGCCTGAAAAGGCCGCGCGCGCGCGGGGCCCGTGAAAATATTCGTGAATCCAGGGGTGGTCACTACGCATCATGTCCTCAATCGTTCCGATGAGGATAACATGCTTCTCGGCCAGCACCGCGATCCTGTCACAGGTCGCATAAAGCGTGTCGAGATCATGTGTCACAAGGAAAACGGTGAGGCCCATCGTCTCCTTGAGATCATTGATAAGTTCGTCAAAGGCGGCGGCGCCGATGGGATCAAGCCCCGCTGTCGGCTCATCGAGAAAGAGGATTTCAGGGTCGAGCGCAAGCGCGCGGGCAAGACCCGCCCTCTTTCTCATGCCGCCGGAAAGTTCCGACGGGTAAAGATCGCCTGCAGTGGCACGAAGCCCCACCATCGAAATCTTCATGGCGGCAAGCTCATCCATCAGTTCCTGTGACAGATTGAGATGCTCGCGATAGGGAACCTGAATGTTCTCGGCAACCGTGAGTGCGGAGAAAAGCGCGCCATCCTGAAAGAGTACGCCCCAACGCTGCTCATGGAGGCGGCGTTCTTCTTCGGGAAGCGTCGAGAAGTCGATACCGAATACACGAACCCGGCCGGCATCCGGCTTTTTAAGGCCGAGTATGGTCCGCAGCAGAACGGACTTGCCCGTACCCGACCCGCCGACAATGCCTATCACCTCGCCGCGCCTGACCGTGAGGTTGAGATTTTCATGGATGACATGATCGCCAAAGCGCGTGTCGATCCCTTCCACTTCGATGATAGGTTCGCCCTTCTTCGCCATGCTCACACCCCGACCGCTGTGAAGAACATGGCGAACAGCGCATCAAGAATGATGACGAGGAAGATCGACCGCACCACGGAACGCGTTGTCATGGCACCAACGGATTCCGCGCTGCCGGTCACGGAAAGACCGGCACGGCACCCGACCAGCGCAATGATCGACGCCATGAAGGGCGCCTTGATGAGGCCGACCGCAATGGTCCAGAAATCCACCGCCTCCTGCACACGCGCAAGATAGACGCCCGGTGACATATCCAGCATGAAATAGACGACAACCCCGCCGCCAAGCAGCCCCATAATGTCGGCAATAAAGGTGAGAAGCGGCAGCGTGATGGTGAGCGCCGCCACACGCGGAAGAATGAGCATGTCCATCGGGTCAAGCCCGAGCGTGCGCATCGCATCGAGTTCTTCGCGCATCTTCATCGAGCCAATTTCGGCAGTGAAGGCGCTGCCCGAGCGACCGGCAACGATGATCGCCGTCAGCAACAGACCGACTTCCCGCAGAAAGACAATCGCGATGAGATTGACGGTAAAGACCTCCGCGCCGAAGGTGCGAAGCTGAACCGCACCCTGCTGCGCCACCACCGCGCCGATAAGAAAAGTCAGAAGGCAAACAAGCGGCAGCGCATCAAAGCCCGACTTCTCCATGTGGTGGACAAAGGGCACCCAGCGAAACCGCCTTGGGCTCAGCGCGGTTTGAGCAGCACCCGTCAGAACCGAGCCGATGAAGCCGAGCATACCGGTGACTTCTTCACCGATTGCCCGCGTCGTCTCGCCTATCCGTCCGATGATTTCGAGGTAAAGCGGGTGCTTGTGCGTATAGGCAGGCGCGGGAGCGCCAAACTCGCCGATCTTGTCCAGAAGCGTTTGCCAACTGTCGCTCACGCCTTCAAAGGAAACGCGTATGCCCTTTTCTTCAAGGAGCCTTGCCGTCCTGTTTAGAATGGTGGCAGCGGCAGTATCAAAGCGCGAAATGCCGGAGAGATCGATGATTGCCTGATGGGCCGCGATCGAATCCGCAGTCAGCGCGCGCAGCCTGCGGTCAACAGGATCGAGATGGGCAATGCGCCATTCGCCCGACGCTTCGATACGAAGCAGACGGCTCTCAATGCCGATATGGCATGTCGCAGCTTCCCCCGCCTCGCCCTCTCCCGCGCTTCTTTGCGTCGCTCCGGCCAAAATTCCCCCGATTTCCGCCGTAAAAAGCCTGCTCAATATTGTTGAGGCTCAATGTGCCCGTCCCCGCCGCTTACGGCAAGCGCAAGCCGCGCCAGTCTGTCGCACTTCCTTCCCTTTCAATGTATTTAGAATAGATTTTTAGGCAGACGCGTGATCCTTCACCATTGCTGAAGGCGCCTGATTTCAAGGGAGAGAGAAAATGCGTGCAATGTGGAAAGGTTTCCTCGGGCTGGCTGTTGCCATGACGATGACGTCTGGCGTCGCGCTTGCGCATGAGCACGAGGATGGCGACCCCGCAAAGGGCGCCAAGATCTTCGCCCGTTGCAAGGCGTGTCACACGGTTGAGGCCGGCGGCCCGGATCGCATTGGCCCGAACCTGCATGGCGTGTTCGGTCGTACGGCAGGCACGAAGGACGGCTTCAATTTCTCCAAGGCCATGGTCGCCAAGGGCGAGGAAGGCCTCGTCTGGTCCGAAAAGACCCTGTTCGAATATCTCCACAAGCCGAGTGCCATGGTACCCGGCACCAGCATGTCCTTCCCCGGCATCAAGAAGGACGATGATGTGAAAGACCTCATCGCCTATCTGAAGCAAGAAACAGGCGCCGAGTAGGATTTGCCCTTGCCCGGAAACGAGGGTTTCCGGGCAGTTCCCCCGTCTCACCTCACCCCCAGCCCTTACCCCCGTTCCCCGCTGTGGAACGGAAGCTGCAATATGCGTAGCAGGGGCGCGTCGCCTGTTCAGGAAAGGGACAGAAGCGCGCCAGAGGGTCAAAATGGGGCAATCCCCGCGCGAAAGAGGTTTCGCGCTGGCGAGTAGTGAGACATGAATCCGACACCTGCATTCCGCAGACTTTCCGCGATCCTGCCCGGCCTTGTGCTGGTGCTGAGCCTCGCTGTGTCGATCTACAACCCCGCAGGCACCGGCATCATCCTTCAGGATCTGGTTTTCGATGCCTATCAGCGCTTCCTGCCGCGCGAAACCGCAGCCGATGGCCCGCGCGCCATCTATATCGATATCGATGCGGAAACCGCGAAGGCCTATGGCTCCTGGCCCTGGCCGCGCAAAAGGCTGGATGATCTGGTGGCCCGCGTCGCAGAGGCAGGCGCAAGCGCCATCGTGATCGACATGCCGCTTGCCGATCCCGATCCGACCTCTGCTTCCGAATTGCTGCGCCTCTGGGCGCCCTTCCCGGCTGAGGATAATTTTGCGGGCTTCGGCCAGGCACTGACCGCGCTTCCGAACCTTGACCGCCAGCTTGCAAACCGGCTCGCCACGACGGGCTCCGTTCTCTCTTTCGTGCCCGGCAAGACAGATTTCAGCGGCCGCCATGCGCCGATTGCCAAGGCAGCCATTACGCCGAAGGGCGGCGATCCGCGCCACCACATGCCTGCGCATAATAACTGGCGGACAACGCTCACCACCTTCGAAGCACAGGCAAAGGGCAATGGCGCGACGCTGGAAGCGCGCGCTGGCGGCGGCAGGGTGCGCAGCCTTCCGCTCCTCGTCAATCTTGATGGCACGCTCTATCCCTCAAACGCGCTTGAGGCGCTGCGCGTTGCCGCAAATGGCAGCGCCTATGAGGTGAGCGTCGTTGCGCCGATGAACGGCTTCTCCTTTGAGATCGAGCCGGGCATCGAAAAGATCGCCATTGCCGGTACGGGATATGAAGCCCGCACCTTCCGCAATGGCGACCTCCGGCTCTATTTCGGCAACGAGACGACACGCCCGCGCATTCCCGCAGGACAAATTCTGGCGAACACGGCAGATACCACTCTGCTCAAAGGGCGCATCGCGGTGATCGGCGTGTCGGTGAACGGCTCTGATCATCTTTACGACACACCCCTCGGCATCCGCATGGCCTCAGGCGCCATTGCAGCTAATGCCATCGACCAGATCGCAAACGGACAATATCTCCTGCGTCCGGGCTGGGTCTCGGCAGCGGAACAGCTTTTCATTCTCGTCGCGGGCCTTCTCGTCATTCTCGTCGTGCGTCGCTTCCGCGCGCGCTGGGGCCTTGTGCTGACAGCACTTGTCATGGCCGGTGCTTTCTATGCCTCCTGGTGGTGCTTCGAAACCTATCGCTGGCTCATTGATCCCGCCCTAGCGAGTGTCACCCTGCTTGCAGCCGCACTCACCTGCGCGCTGATGACGCGACTGCACACGGAAGATGAAATTCGCTTTGTGGAAACACAGTTCGGCCGCCGCCTGCCCGCTGCCGGTCTTGCCCGGATCAAGGCGAACCCGCGCCTCATTCAGGCGGAAGGCACGTTGCGCGAGGTGTCCTCCGTTGTGGCGGGCCTGCGCGGCTTCAACATCATCGCCGACCGCTATTTGGAAGACCCGACGGCTTATGCGGATATTCTCAACCGCTTCTTCTCGCCGATGACAAAGATCGTACTCGACCGGAACGGCATGGTGGATCGCAATGTCGGCGACACGCTCTATGCTGTGTGGAACGCGCCTCTTGATGCGGCGGACCATGCCTCGAAGGCGTGTGACGCGGCGCTGCGCATGGTGGAGAACCTTGAGGCGCTGAACGAGTTTCTCGAAGAGGATGCACGCCGCCAGCATCTGAGCCATGTGCCGCTCAGCCTCTCGATCGGCATTGATACGGGTACGGCCATCACCGGGAACATGGGTGCCGTGCAGCGCTTCGACTATGGCGTGCTGGGCGAACCGGTGAGTTTTGCGGCCTATCTCCAGAAGAATGCCCGCCATTACGGCCCGGCCATCATTGTCGGCGAAGGCACGCAGCGCGCCGTGGGCAACCGCTATGCGCTGCTGGAAATCGACCTCGTTTCCACGCCCCGCCACCCGGAAGGCCGCCGCGTCTATGCCCTGCTGGGCGACCCTATCATGCGTGCCAATCCGAAGTTCCGTGCGCTGCAGGAAGCACATGTGCTGATCTTCGCCGCCTATCGCCAGCAGCGCTGGGCCGAAGCCCGCGCCGCCATCGCCGAGTGCCGCAAGCTCAATGGCGCGATCCCGACGCTTTACGATTTCTATGAGGCGCGCATCGCGCAATATGAGGCAAATCCGCCCGGCGAGCACTGGAACGGCTCCTGGTTCGCGGGGCGAATCTGATCCGGCGTGGCGCCAGTCCCGAAATGAGACTTGGTGCCTGCCCACATAAACGCCATTATCGGGCGGCAGTCTTCCTCGACTTTGGCCACCCGAGACCTGCCCTCCATGCGCGACCTCTCTGTTGAAACCCAATCCTGGCCCATTGCGGGTGCCTTCACCATTTCCCGTGGCGCAAAGACAGAAGCCCGTGTCGTGGTGGCGCGCATCAGCGATAGCGGGCTGACGGGACAGGCCGAATGCGTGCCCTATGCGCGCTATGGCGAGACGGAAGCGGATGTTGTCGCCGCTATCAAATCCATTGCTCCTGCCCTTGCGGACGGGATGACGCGCGAGCAACTGCAACGCATCATGCCGCGCGGTGCCGCGCGCAATGCGGTTGATTGCGCGCTGTGGGATCTCGAAGCAAAGCAAAGTGGCAAGCCAGTCTGGGAACTGGCGGGCCTCACCGCGCCCCGCGCCCTCACCACCGCCTATACGCTAAGCCTTGGCGAGCCGGAGGCGATGCGCGACGCAGCAAAAGAAGTTGCGCACCGCCCTCTCCTCAAGATCAAGCTCGGCTTTGGCGGCGATGAAGATATTGCCCGCGTGGAAGCCGTGCGCGCCGGTGCGCCTCATTCCGCGCTGATCGTCGATGCTAATGAAGGCTGGCGAGCCGAGGAAGTCCTGCCCCTTGCCCATGAGTTCGCCCGCCTTGGCGTATCGCTGATCGAACAGCCCGTTCCGGCCAAGGATGACGAGGCGCTGCGCGGCATTGAAAGCCCGGTGCCGCTCTGCGCAGATGAAAGCGCGCATGGACTTGAAGGCATGAAGCGGCTTGTCGGCCTTTATGATTTCATCAATGTGAAGCTCGACAAGACGGGCGGCCTTACCGAAGCGCTGGCCGTCATACGCTGCGCAAAGCTTCGCAAGCTGCGGGTGATGGTGGGCTGCATGGTTTCCACATCGCTTGCCATGGCGCCCGCCATGCTGATTGCTCAGCAGGCAGACTATGTCGATCTCGACGGCCCACTCCTTCTGGCGAAGGATCGCGAGCCTGCGCTCCGCTATGAAGGAAGCCTTGTCCACCCGCCGGAACGCGAGCTCTGGGGCTAGGCGAGGTTCCGCAGCGCGGTGAGTTGCTCCTGCCACCAGCCGGCTCTGATGCCAAGAAAGGGCGTATTGGCAAGACCATGCCGGGCCGGATGATCTGACGGCAGCACTTCCCAGCCACGATGCTCAAGCACAATGCGCGTGCCTTCCGCATGCGCCCGGAAGCGAATATCGACTTCGGTGACTTCACCTTTGCTGAAGTTCGGCCCCCGCCACTCGAAAACGAGGCGCACGCCGGGTTCCCAGACGAGGATGCGCCCGATCTCATAAATGTCGCGCGCTTCCTCATCATAGATTTCGATGAGCCTGCCACCCTCACCCGGCTCGAAACACATCCGCCCTTGTGCGCGAGGCCGGAAACGAAACTTCGGACCGCGCTGCCACCACTGGTCCACTTCTTCGGTGAACAGGCGAAAGGCTTCGTCCGGCGGCACGGCCAGCGTGATCGCAACGCTGACACTCGTGCTCACTTCTTCTTGCCTTTCTTGCCCGCCGACCTGCCTTCCGCATGAGCCTTGAAAGCGGCGAGTTGCGAGGTCCAGTAGTCCGCAACCTCTTCGAGCCATGACTGAAGATCGGCAAAGGGGGCGGCACGAAGGCGATAGACACGAAGCCGCCTGTCCTCCCCCGCTTCCTCTTCTTCAATCAGTTCCGTCGCGCGTAATATGCGCAGATGGCGGCTGATGGCAGGCGCGCTGATATCGAACGCCGCGGCAAGATCGCCCGCGCGCATCGGCCCATCGCGTAAAAGATCAACCATGCGCCGCCGCGTCGGGTCTGCAAGCGCTGCAAGAATGAGATCGATCTCTTCCGGCCCGGAGATTTTTCCGCTCATGCCTTGCCCGTCACCGTGAGGCCCGTCGCTTTCTCCATCTCCGCAAAGGAGACTTCCCGCAGCGGCTGATGAAATACCCAGTGATGCCCTTCAGGATCGACGGCGCGGTAGATACGGTCGCCATAGAACTGATCTGTCGGCTCCGCAACAATCTGCGCCCCCGCGTCCCTGGCGCGCTCGTAATGACCATTCACATCAGGCACCTGCACATGAACGGATTGTGTATTCTTGCCGCCAAGCGAATGAGGGCTTGCGGGGAAAGGCGCCCAGTCCGTGCCGCCAATCATGATGCGGCCATTGCCGCATTCCATCTCCGCATGGGCAACCTTGCCATTGTCCCTGAGGCAGATGCTGGTTTCAAAACCGAACGCCTTTTCAAGCCAGTCGAGCGCAGCCGCAGGATCATCATAAAAAAGCGCGGGCACAATCCGGGCACCCGCGCTTTCCTGTCTGTTCGTCATGGCACACCTCCCTGTCCTCTGACCGAGAGATATTTAACCACAAGGATAATATTTAAACAAGATGTTAAACATCAGATGTTGAGCACGATCTTGCCGAAATGCGACGCGTCCTGCATGAGACGGAAAGCCTCCTGGGCATCTTCCAGCGCGAAACGCTTGTCGATGACGGGGTGAATGTCGTTCTGCTCAATGGCGCGCGTCATGTCCTCGAAATGCGTGCGGCTGCCGACCGTGATGCCGCTGATCTTCAGGTTCTGCGCAAAGATCGCAGCCACATTCACGTCTTTCGTGAGACCGGAAAGAATACCGATCACGGCAATATGCCCGCCCACACGCGCTGCCATGATGGAACGCGGGAAAGTGTCCGCACCGCCGACCTCGACCACATGATCCACACCGCGCCCGCCTGTGAGCTTGCGCGCTTCGATCTCCCAATCCGGCGTCTCGCGATAATTGATCGCCGCATCGGCACCGAGCTTCTTTGCGCGCTCGATCTTTTCATCCGATGAGGAAGTAACGATCACACGCGCGCCCATCGCCTTCGCAAACTGAAGCGCGAAAATCGAAACGCCGCCCGTGCCCTGAACAAGCACCGTGTCGCCCGCCTTGATGTTACCTTCGACAACAAGGGCACGCCACGCGGTCAGCGCCGCGCAAGGAAGACAGGCAACTTCTTCATCCGAGAGATTTTTGGGCGCCCTGGAAACGCCCTCGGCGGAAAGCACCATATATTCCTGCGCGCAGCCATCAATCGGGCTGCCCAGCGCCGTCGGGCCAAGCAGCTCGGCCACGGGCCCCCCCGAAATCCAGCCCTGAAAGAAGCTCGGCGCCACACGGTCGCCCTTGGCAAGGCGGGTTACGCCCTCGCCCACTTCCACCACTTCGCCGCAGCCATCAGACAGCGGAACGAGTGGCAGGAGTTTCGGATTGCCCCCGAAGGTAACGGTCGCAAGATCGCGGTAATTGAGCGAGCCGGCCTTCATCTTCAGCACGACCTGACCCGGCCCTGCCTTCGGCACATCCCGCTCCTTGAGCGTCAGATTCTCAATTCCAAAATTGCCTTCCAGCACCAATGCGCGCATCGGGTTTCCTCCGTTTGATGAATGTCTTTGCCGTAGAAACTGGCGCATCCATCGGCAATGTCAAACGGGAGGAAATTGACGCAAGGGCTTCTGCCGCTCAGCGCGGCGCATCACCCTTGATCTGCGTGCGATGCATGACACGGCGCTCGCTTCCATCGAAGCTGTCACGGCGATGGATGGCGCAGCGATTGTCCCAGATCAGAAGGTCGCCGACGGCCCATTTATGCGTCCAGGCAAATTCCGGCTTTGCGCAATGCGCCCAGAGACGGTCGAGCAGCTTCTCGCTCTCCTCAACCGAATAGCCTTCGATATAGCCGTTGAGACGGCGACCTAGATAGAGCGACTTGCCACCCGTGACGGGGTGCGTGCGGATGATCGGATGGCGCGCGCCGGGTGCGGTCCGCACATCGACCACGGCGCTCGCACCGACACGCAACTCACCGACGCTTGTCGTGCTGGAGTCGTGATTGCAGTACCGGCCTTCGATGGCGGCATAGAGGTCGGCAGGAAGTTCTTCCAGCGCCTTGTACATATTCGCAAAGCTCGTATCGCCGCCTTGCCGGGGGATTTCGCGCGAATGAAGCACGCTCGCCATGGGCGGCTCTGCCACATAGGACATATCGGTGTGCCACTCGGCTTCCTTGTCACCCAGCGCGCCGATCGGCTTGCCGTTTTCCACGACGTTCGAAATGATCCAGATTTCCGGGCGGGACTTTTCCTGCGAACCCGCCATGTCGGTTTCGCTGGCAGGCGCAATATCAAGCTCCCCGAAGTGGCGCGAGAAGCGGATGAGGTCGTCGTCATTCACTTTCTGCTGCCCGCGAAAGAGCAGAACGATGTGGTCATACCAGGCCTGCTGAACAGCCTCGAACTCCGCATCGCTCAGGGGCTTCGACAGATCGAGGCCACGGATTTCTGCGCCAAGCGCTGCCCCGGTCGGGATTACTTCAACCGTCATTTCGCCACTTCCTGTTCTTCTATAACCTGTTCGCTGCCCGGCTCATCTTCGGGAACGAGTGCCTGCCCGTTCCAGCGCACAGCCAGAAGAAGGGCACCTGCCAGAGCAAGGGCACCCACCCCCGCCATCGCAAAATAGGTATGAGCGCCGATGCTCTCATACAACGGGCCGATGCTGATTGTCATGAGCCCCATCATAACGCCGGAGGCCATCGCCGCGTAGAGGCTTTGCGCCGTCGCCGCCACCCGTGGGGGCGCTGCCTGCGCCACAAACTGCACAGCACCGAGATGCGCCGCCCCGAAGGTCAGCGCATGAAGCGCCTGCACCACGAAAAGCAGCGCTATATGGGGCGAGAAGGCGGTGATCGTCCAGCGGATGACGGATGCTCCCGTCGCGATGATCAGAAGCTTCACCGCGCCAAGCCGCGCCATTAACGGGCCGGAAATGTAAAAAAGGATGATCTCGGCCACCACGCCCGTCGCCCAGAGAAGGCCGATCACCGTGTCGGGATAGCCCTGCTTCTGCCAGGCCAGCGTACCGAACGCATAATAGACGGCATGGGTCGCCTGCGCGAGGCTCGAGGTCAGAACGAAGAGAATGAAAATCGGATGCCGCCCTATTTCGAGTACATCGGCAAAGCGGCTGCGTGTCGAAACGCGCTTCTTCTGCGGCGGCGCCTCGCGCGGCAGGAGATGCGCCCCGCCCAGATTGACCGCGAGCGTGACCATGAAGCAGATCAGGATGATGCTGGCAGGCGTCCATTCAAGAAGCCACCCGGTAAAGGCGCTCGCTCCAATGAAGGTGACGGAACCCCAGAGACGGACACGGCCATAATTGATCCCGTGATCCAGCCGCGCCCGCATGGAGATGGTTTCGACGAGCGGGCCGATGGAGGGGTAGATCACATTCAGGATGAGCGCGACGAGAAGGATCGGCCCGAACCCGTCCGTCCAGAAAAAGAGCGAGGCGGCAACAAGCGCGCCCGTCGACAGCCAGATGACAACGCGCCGCCTGTCGCCAAGCCTGTCGGCAACCGACGCAAAGAACGGGCTGACGATCAGGCGGAGGAAAAGAGAGAGCGCAACGATAAGCGATATCTCGGTTGGCCCAAGACCTTTGGATTTCAGCCAGACCGGAAAGTAAGGGAGATAAACGCCCGTGAAGATGCACAGCGTGCCGTAAACAATCGCGAGGCGTAGGGCGAGAGGCATGATGTGGCGGACAGCTCCGGGCGGTGCGCCACGAGTGATAGCGCGCCGCCCGCCCGGAGGGAAGCCCCGCCCCTCAGCCCGTCACGGGGAGATGAAGCCGCCGCCGCTCGGTCGAGGCGAGCAGATGGTCCCAGATGCGCGCCTCAAGTCCCGCCGCCCAGGGGGCGGTGCTTTCCTCGACATGGGCCTGAAGCTCAATCAGCAGGGCAGAAAGCGCCGCATGGCCCTCATCAAGAGCAGATACGAGCAGGGAGCGGTCCTTCGTGCCCGCTGCTTCCTCAAGACGCGCCTTGAGGCTCTTATCCTGGACAAGCCTTACGGCATCGGCAAAGAGCGCCCGCATTTCGGCATTGTCCGTCACGCGCACCTCCGCCGCGCGTTCATATTCCTGCGCTGTCAGGTAGAGCATCATGCTCATGATGCTGATGCTGCCGGTGGAATATTCCGCATTCAGACGGGGCGCGATTTCCGTCAGCATGGTCCCGAAAAAACCGCGCATGACGATGGGCAGGTCGGGTTTCATCGCCGCGCCTCCTTTGAAAGTTCGGCCAGACGGCTCGCCAGCACACGGTTATGCACATCGGTGCAATACCAACTCGGCATGGCGAGGATCGGGTCGGTGCTTGCCCCGCTCTGATATTCCTTGCCGGAAGAAATCCAGATCGCGAGCCCCTTCAGCGAATTGAAAACTTCCCACCAGCGAAGGGCCACGGGATCAATCTTGAGCCCGCTGGACTCTTCCCAGAGCGCGAACGCCTCTTCTCGCGGAATCATGCGGCCGGGCTTATCCGGATGCTCGAATGCCCAAAGCGGGTCTGCCGCCCAGGCGATGTCTTCCAGCGGATCACCGAGATGAGCCATTTCCCAGTCGAGGATCGCACGGATGTCGCCCGCCTCGTCATGCAGAAAATTGCCGCTGCGATAATCGCCATGAACCACCGAAATCTTCTGTGCCGGTGGCGGCGGATTGCGCCGTAACCAGCGAATGGCCGCGCGGGCGACGGGCTGGGGAACAAGCTCATCCTCATCGATGACCTTTTCCCATTTGTCGAGTTCGATGCGCCAGCATTCATCGGGCGCAGGCGATTCCATGCCCGTTTCAAAGCCGATGGCTTCCGGGTCGGCGGCTGCAATCTTGCCGAGATGGAACCAGAACTGCTTGCCGATCTTCTCTGCATGTTCTCCATAGGGATCAAGCCTGAAGGGAGAGCCTGCAACGCAGTTTTCGATCTGCTCCATGATGATGAAAGGACGGTCGAGCCACTTCACATCCGTTTCAATGTAAAGCGGCTCAGGCACGGGAAGCCCCGTCGGGTGGAAGGCGCGATAGGCATTGAACTCGATATCGCGCTCCGTCTCGATCAGGCTTGATACCGGGTCGCGGCGGAGAATGAGCGGGCGCCGCACGGGGCGACCACTCTCTTTCCAGGTTGCAACAAACCGATATGTCTCGCGGCTCGCACCGCCGGGGATACGCGACACCCCGGTAATTTCGATATCCGAGGCAGCCGGAATCCGGTGCGCCAGATAGGCGGCAAGACGGGAAGAAATATCCTCCATGTCAGTCGTCCTATTTCGCAGAATCAAGAACGTCTTTGAAGCCCGAAGGCGCATGGGGCCCGATGATGAGCTGTTCGAGAATACCCCGCCCTTCCCGCTTCGATCCGTCAGGAAGCGTCATCACCGCATCGCTCAATGCCTGAATATGGAGATAGGGCGGCGCGTAAGTCTTGATGTCGGCCAGCCTGAATTCTTCATAGCCAAGCGCGTTGTCACCGCGATGCGCACCGTGGTTCCACTCCGGGTGGCTGTAGCCGATACCCATCATGTAAAAATTGAAACGCGGCGTGAGATCGATCTGCGTCTTCGCTCCCTTGCGATCCTCAAAGAAGATCGAGCAGGACTTCGCATGGCGCGAGCCGGAATGGTAAGCGATCTCGTAGCTGACACGGTCCATTTCCTGCGACTTCGCATCCGCACCGAGCGGGCATACCACGCCCGACAGGTTCCACGGCTCGCCGTGCTCGTCATCATTCACATGGAAGAGAGAAATGCGGTCGTCGAAATTGAGCGGCGCCCAGAGCCAGAAGAATTGAAATTCCATCGGCGGCACATGCGGCTGCGGGTCCGCTGCACCAATCGGGCGCACACCCCATGAGCGATCGCGCGTGCCAAGAAAATCATCGGCCTTCACGTCGATGCGTTTGCCCTTGACCTCAATCCAGCCTTCCCATGTGCCGTTCTGGGTGAGGCGCGTCACATCCATCAGCGTCCGCGCGCCCTGACGCCGTGTGAAGCGCGGCTCTTTCAGAGCAGGCGCACGGCCACGGAAGGTTACATCGGCCTTCACACCATGTTCGTTATCGGCAACGCGAATACGCAGCACCTGCAGCGGCTCGACAACATCAACGGAAATCGGGCCGACAAATGTGTCCATCCGCTCCATGTTGAGGAAGCGGGATGCATGCAGATTATGCTGCACGCCATCAACAATGACGCTGAACGCCGCATCCATGATGTTCAGATGAGGATAGACGCCCAGCGCCGCCGCAAAAAAAACATCGCTGGAACGCGAATAGCCGTTGAAAAAATATCGGTCGTAGAAGTTCCGGTCCGTCCCGGAATAGGCGATGGGTTCTGCCGTCTGGTGAATGGGAAAATCATCTGCTTTGGTAAGCATGGCCGCAACCTCCTTGCCGACATCATTTCATGTCGGATTGTTTTTCTGTTTTGTTGGAAGCAACAATGGCGGCGTAGCGGAGACAGGTCAAATGCAGCGGAAACTGACGCTGCGGCAGACACTGTATCAGGCTTCGATCATCTCGAATTCGCTTTTCGCCGTGCCACAAAGCGGACAGACCCAGTCATCGGGAATATCTCCCCAGCGCGTGCCCGGTGCGATTCCTTCATCCGGCAGCCCTTCCGCCTCGTCATAGATGAAGCCGCAGGTCGGGCAAAGCCAAGTCTTGTAATCGCTCATCCTCACCTTCCTATCGTGTCACCCTCGATCATTACGGACTCGAATGGCAGGCGAAGGGCCTTTCAGCCCTCGCCCCCTCCATCATAAACTTTACGCGCATGAAACAAGGAGTTCGGCGTGGAGCCGGGACAGGAGAATAAAGCACATGAAACTCTGGCTCATCCTCGGCGCAATCAGCGGCTTTCTCTCCGTGGCGCTCGGCGCCTTTGCCGCACATGGGCTTCAGGCCCGCGTCGGCCCGGCAGAGCTTGCCGTCTTTGAAACCGGCGCACGCTACCAGATGTATCATGCACTGGCACTTATCGCGGTTGCCTGGGTGGCCGCTCAGGGCGGCGGCTCGCTCGCCAGTCTGGCAGGCTGGGCCTTTGTCGCGGGCACCGTCCTTTTTTCCGGCTCGCTCTATTATCTCGGCATCACCGGCAGCCGCGCCCTGGTTCTGATTACACCCATTGGCGGTATCTCCTTCCTGATCGGCTGGGCCTCCCTCGCTGTTGCAGCTTTTTCACTCCGCCTGCCCGGATCGGGTGGCTGACGCGCCCGACCTCTGGACAGCCCCAAACACGCCTCCTATTTTTACTAGACCGAGGTCTAGTTTTCACTAGACCGGGGTCTAGTTTTTCGCTATGCCCTAACCCCAGTGGGGCATAAGGAGGTTGTTTATGGGCGAACGGATTCTCGTTATCGGCGGCGGTATTGCCGGTCTGTGGACAGTGCTGGCGCTCTCCCGGACAGGCCGGGAAGTCACCGTTCTGGAGCGTGATGCACCGCCCCCCGAAAGCTCCCCCGACGAGGCCTTCGACAAATGGGAACGCAAGGGCGTGGGCCATCTCCGCCACAGCCATGCCTTCCTCGCCCGCATCCATATCCTCATCCGGGACAACTACCCGGATCTTATGAATGAGCTGCTCGCATCGGGCTGCCGCGAAATCCTCTTCGAGGACAATCTCCCCCCGACGCTGAAAGCGAACTACACGCCCCTGCCCAGCGACAAGGACATGACGATCCTCACCAGCCGCCGCACCACGCTGGAATTCATCATGCGCCGCTATGCTGCGCGCCAGCCCGGCGTGCGCTTCGTCACCGGCGCGCTGGTGCGCGATGTGCTCACCGACAAGGACCCGAGCGGCACCCTGCGCGTGACCGGCGTGCGCGTCGAGCATGAAGGCGAAACGAAAGACTGGCTGGCCGATCTCGTCATCGACGCAGCAGGCAAGAACAGCCAGATGATTGACTGGCTGAATGATCGCGGCGCTGGCATCACGGCAGAGACGGAACGCGCAGGTATTCTCTACTTCACGCGCCACTACCGCCTGCATGAGGGCGTGTCCGAACCCTCCCGCACGAAAATCCCCGGCGCGGGCGATCTCGGCTTTATCAAATATGGCCTCTTCCCCGCCGATAATGGCTGCTTCTCGATCACGCTTGCCGTGCCAGAAATCGAGATGGAAATGCGCCGCGCAATTGTTCGTCCGGAAGTCTTTGACGGGATCTGCGCATTGCTACCCGGCATCGCAAGCTGGACAGCGCCGGAAACATCGCGCGCCGTCAGCCGTGTTTTCGGCATGGGCGAACTCATCAGCCGTTGGCGTCACATGGTAAAGGATGGCGAACCGCGCGTTCTCAACTTCCTGCCCATCGGTGACAGCCTGATCCGCACCAATCCGCTTTACGGTCGTGGCTGCTCCTTTGCCGCCGTTGCATCGGAAGTCCTGTGCGAAACGCTCGGCAAGACCAATGATCCGCGCGAGCGAGCGCGGCATTATCACTCGCGCCTCGCCAAAGAGCTTCGTCAGTATTACGACGACATGGTGAAGCAGGATCTGGCCGCCATTCGCCGCGCCACCAATGCTCTGGACCCGGATTATCAGCCGGGCCTCAAGGCACGTCTCGTAAAGAGCTTTGCGGAAGACGCAATCATGCCTGCGCTGCGCAGCGATGTGGACCTGATGCGGGCCTTCATGCGCGCCTTCCACATGGTTGATGCGCCAAATGCCTGGATGCGCGATCCTCGCAACATCACCAAGGTGCTGCGCATCTGGGCGCGTGGTCGCAAGAAGAAGGCAGACCTCTATCCGCCCAAGCTCGGGCCGAAGCGCGAAGAAATGTATGCCACCCTTGGCATTCCCGCCGACGCAGACCGGCAGCGCTTGAAATCTGCCTGACATATTAAAGAGAAAAACGAAACCGAAGGGAGGAACGGCCATGACATTTCCTGAGCCGCATTACGTTGACACGAACGGCATCAAGATGGCCGTTTACGAACAGGGTCCGAAAAATGGCGTGCCCGTGGTCATGTGCCATGGCTTCCCGGAAATCGCCTATTCATGGCGTCACCAGTTCCCCGCCCTTGCGGACGCCGGTTTCCGAGCCATCGCGCCGGATATGCGCGGCTACGGCAATACGGGCGGCCCGAAGGGCGAGGAGGCAGTTCCGCTTTACGACATCGCCCATCTGACGGACGACCTTGCCGGCATGCTCGACGCGCTGGGCCTCGACAAAGCCGTCTTCGCCGGTCACGACTGGGGCGGCGTGGTGGTCTGGCAGATGGCTCTGCGCCACCCGGACCGCGTTGCGGGAGTCATCGGCGTCAACACGCCTTTCATGCCGCGCGGCCCCATTGATCCCATCGCCGCGATGCGCATGGCCTTTGGCGAGGACATGTACATCGTCTTCTTCCAGAAGTTCGGCGTGGCAGAAGCCATGTTCGAAAAGGATGTCGGCCGCTCGATGCGCTTCTGGTATCGCAAGACCGGAACGAAACTTGCCGATTACGACAAGCTGCCCGCGAGCGAGAAGAACCTCTCCTTCCTCAAGGCTTTTGCCGCCGATGAAAGCACATGGCCCGGCAAGCGCCTGCTGACGGATGAAGAACACGCCTACTACACACGCATGTTCGAAAAGTCGGGCTTTGAAGGCGGCATCAACTGGTATCGCAACTTCACGCGGAACTGGGAGATCACCGAGGGCCAGACCGAGAAGGTCAATGCGCCTTCGCTGATGATCTCGGCTGCCGACGACATCGTGCTCCGTCCGGAACTCACCATCGGCATGGAGCAATATGTGCCGGACCTCGAAAAACACATCATCGAGGATTGCGGCCACTGGACACAGTCCGAAAAGCCGGAAGAGCTGAACTCTCTGATGGTGGACTGGCTGAAGCGCCGCTTCGGCTGATAACGACAATGCCGGACCCTTTCACGAGGGTCCGGCAGGCTTTGCCCGGCTTGACCATAGGCAAAGCCGGCTTCCCGCTGCTAGACTGCGCATCCAGATGCAGCTTCGTCCGGCAAGCCCCATGCCCTCTTCCCCTACACGCGACCAGGCGGCACTCCTTTTCGCCAATCAGACATTCTATCAGGCGTTTGCGGAGCGTGACCCCGTACTCATGGGCACATTATGGGCGGAGCGTGAGCCGGTAACCTGCCTTCACCCAGGCTGGCCGCCGATCGAGGGCCGCGAAAATGTGCTGCAAAGCTGGCACGCTATCCTTACCGGCCCTGCCAGTCCCGAAATCGAATGTCTTCATGCAAGAGCCGGTATCCATGGGGACACCGGCGTCGTGATCTGCTATGAGCGCATCGGGCAGGAATATCTGCTCGCCACGAACATCTTCATTCGCAGCGGCGATGGCTGGCTGATGATCCATCACCAGTCCGGCCCCGCCCCCGAACCGGCGGAAAACCTGCCGCCTCCGAAGCGAAGCATTAACTGACGCAACCCCACTGTTGACATTCTTGTTAGCGGGTTGTTGCGCAGCAGCGAAAACTATATGATCCGCGCGCCCGAGCGCGCTCCGCAGCGCACGGGCCTCCACCGTCTGGCCCACCGATCAACCATCCCCTTCGGGGACGGAATGTAACGGTCCGGGGTCGCGCCCACCCGCAATGAGTGGGAGCCCGGACGATCCCCCTTTGTGGCGGGCGCCATGCGGATGAACGAGGCTGATAGAGGACGAAGCATGTCGCAAGTGCTGGAGCGCAGTTCGGTTGCGGAAGAAAAATCGGAAATGTCCGCAAGGCCGGGCGAGCCGGATGGTCCGCGCATCGCCGCGATCAAGGGCGACCGCCCGCTGCGTATTCTCCTGCCGAGCTATCGCTCCAATCCGACAACTGGCGGTCAGGGTGTTTATATGCGCCACATCGCCAAGGCTCTTGTCGAGCTTGGCCACAAGGTCGATGTGATTTCCGGCCCGCCCTACCCCGAGCTTGATCCGCGCGTGCATCTCATCAAGCTTCCCTCGCTTGATCTCTATGCGAACCCGCACCCGATCCGCTCGATCCGTCCCTGGATGTTCGCCTCCCCCATCGACCTTTTCGAATGGTGGAGCCACGCAACGGGCGGCTTCTCCGAGCCTTATACATTCGGCGAACGCATGGCACGTTATGTGCGCGGTACGCTGAATGATTATGACGTGTGCCATGACAACCAGACGCTGTGCTGGGGCCTGCTCAAGATGCGCGACATGGGGCTGCCCGTGGTCGGCACGATCCATCACCCGATCACGATGGATCGTCGCATCGATATCGAACATGCAAAGACGCTGAAGCTGAAGCTGCTGAAAAGGCGCTGGTATTCCTTCCTCAACATGCAGATCAAGGTGGCGCGCCAGCTTGATCCCCTGATCGTTGTCTCGGAAAGCACCCGCCGCGATGTGGTGCGCGAATTCGGCGTTGACGTGTCTAAGACCCGTCTCGTGCTGCATGGCATCGACCATCTGCAGTTCCGCCCCATGCCGGAAGTAAAGCGGCGCGACGATCTCATCGTCGCCTGCGCCAGCGCCGATGTGCCTCTGAAGGGGCTGATCTATCTCATCCGCGCCTATGCGGAACTGCTCAAGACGCGACCCAATCTCAAGCTGAAAGTGATCGGCCGCCTGCGCGAAGGCAACACATCGGACGAACTGCGCGCACTCGGCATCATGGACAAGGTGGAATTCGTGAGCGGTGTCACCGATGAAGACATCACCACGATCTACAATGAAGCGACGATCGCCGTTTCGCCTTCCGTCTATGAAGGTTTCGGCTTTCCCTGCGGCGAGGCCATGTCCTGCGGCACACCTGTCATCGCGACGAATGGCGGCTCTCTGCCGGAAGTCGTGGGCGATGCTGGCATCGTGGTGCAGCATTCCAATCCGCCTGCCCTTGCCGCCGCCATCGCCACCATGCTCGACAACCCCGAAATGCGCGAGGCCTATGGCCGCGCGGGTCGTGAACGCATTCTCGCCCGCTTCAAATGGGAACGCGCCGCCCGCGAATGCGTGGAAATCTACAGGCAGACCATAGAAAATGCAGACAATCGATCTGAACGTGCTCGGGCTTAAAGACGGTCAACGCGCGCTCGACCTTGGTTGCGGCGCGGGACGGCATGTTCACGCCATGTATTACCATGCCGAATGTCATGTGGTCGGCATCGACCTCGGCTTCGAGGACGTGCGCCGCACGCGCGAAGGCTTCGGCACCTGCCCGGATATGGACCCGGAGACGAAGCGCGCCTTCTCGCTCTCGGTCGGCAATGCGCTGTCGCTCCCCTTCCCGGATGCGAGCTTCGATAAGATCATCTGCTCGGAAGTGCTGGAGCATATTCCCGACTACGGGCAGGCGCTGAACGAGATCCATCGCATCCTGAAGCCGGGCGGCACACTCGCCGTCAGCGTACCGCGCTTCTGGCCCGAATGGGTCTGCTGGTTGCTTTCGGACGACTATCACAACGAGCCGGGCGGCCATGTGCGCATCTTCCGCGAAGGCGAACTCAAGGGCGCTGTCGAAAGCCGTGGCCTCTCCTTCTTTCATCGCCATTTCGCACACGGGCTTCATTCGCCATACTGGTGGCTGAAATGCGCGGTGGGCGTGAAACGCGAGGATGTGAAGATCGTCAATCTCTACAAACGCTTCCTTGAGTGGGACATTCTTCAGGCACCGTGGCTCACACGCACGCTCGAAAAGATTGCCGGGCCGCTGATGGGCAAGAGCGTCGTTCTCTATTTCCAGAAGGGAGCGGCATGACATATCTGACATGGGGCGACCGCCCGCCGGAAAACTTCTTTGACGGTTCGCGCGCGCGCATTCTTGAGCTGCAGCGCGATAATGGCGCGATCCCCTGGTATGATGGCGGTGTGGTGGACCCGTGGAACCACACGGAAGCAGCAATGGGCCTGACCGTGCTGGGCGAAATCGACCATGCGCGCCGCGCCTTCCGCTATCTTGCAGAAACGCAGCTCAAGGATGGCTCATGGTGGGGCCAGCTTGGCAGCGCCGTTCCCTTCGACGAAGAAGAGCAGCGTTTCACCGGCGAGGAAGAAGATGCAGGCCACCCGATCCGCGACACGAATTTCGCGGCCTACATCGCGACAGGTGCCTGGCACCATTTTCTCATCACGCGCGACCGCAAATGGCTTTCGGACATCTGGCCGCATGTGGAAGCAGCGATGGGCTTTGTCCTCGCCCATCAGAGCGAGCATGGCGATATTCGCTGGGCGGCGAATGATCCGCATACGCCGGAAGATGACGCGCTCGTAACGGGCTGCTCCTCCATTTACAAAAGTCTTGAATGTGCGGCGCAGATTGCGCGCGAACTGGGCCAGCCCTCGCGTGCCTTCATGGAAGCCCGTGCGCGGCTCGGCAAGGCGCTGCGCGACATGCCGCACCGCTTCGACCGCACATGGGAGCCGAAGGATCGCTACTCGATGGACTGGTACTATCCGGTCCTCGCAGGCGTCGTCACAGGCGAGGCCGCCCGAAAGCGCCTTGCCACCAAATGGGATATTTTCGTTGCGGAGGGTAAGGGCTGCCGCTGCGTGCTCGACCAGCCCTGGGTGACGGTCGCCGAAAGCGCGGAACTGACCATGGCCCTTCTCGTCGCAGGCCAGCGGCGCGAGGCGGAAGCCATGCTTTCATGGCAGCACCAGTGGCGCGCCGATTGCGGTGCCTATTGGATGGGCTATCAATTCGTGGATGAAGTCGCCTGGCCCGCTGAAAAGCCTGCCTGGACAGCCGCTGCCGTGATCCTCGCAACCGATGCCGTGGCGGGCCTCACCCCTGCCGCCCGCCTCTTTGCGGAACGAACGCTAGCCGAGGCGGCGGAGTAGCCGCAGGCTCTTCACCACACGCTCTTCTGCGAAAAGCCCGGACGCCAGCGCCAGTTTGTATA
>ENA-UOVV01000183-UOVV01000183.1-compost-metagenome-genome-assembly--contig:-NODE-183-length-94653-cov-17.355790_pt1 | contig 94653 bp, 87 predicted proteins | sample MGYA00238155_ERZ761577 | MGnify/ENA primary metagenome ERZ761577 (study PRJEB28898, sample SAMN06268775) | compost metagenome | isolation source: Emeryville, CA | place: USA:Emeryville, CA | collected...
GGACGACCCGGATACAATAACGGTACCCGCCCCGGAAGAAATGAAGCCGATCAGAATGGACGACCCGGATACAATAACGGTACCCGCCCCGGAAGAAATCAAAGCGATCAGAATGTACCACCGCCTACCAACAATGGAAGCAGAAGGGAAGGCGTAACGACACGACCGATTACTCCCACCAACCCTGGCTCCAATTCCACCGCTCCAGGTAGAACCGAACGTCCCGTTATCCGTACGAAGCCCACTGACCCGGGCAGCGGAAACCGACGTTCCGAAGCCAGGCCACAGCAGCCGACGCGGCGCTATGAACCTTCACAAAACCGATCATCGGGAAATTCGGAACGCAGAGCGCCGCAACGCCAGGAAAGACGCAACAGCGGCAACCAGGATCGCAGAAATGGATAACCACAAATATTTTTTGAACGGACCGATATTTTCAAAGGAATTGCTGAGGACGGGAAATGGGTTGCCGTGATAATTCATGGCAGCCCAATAATACGGTAACTTGTATACATCAGCTACCGTATTGTTGCTCAACCAATCCAATTTCGAACGACGCAGGGCCTCCGCTGCGGGAACCGATTGAATCAGGTTGTGGTAATAGGATTTCATAATATGCGCCGCCGCTTCATCGTTGACATTCCACAAGGCAGCAACAACGGCATTGGTTCCGCCGGCCGTAAATGCTCTTGCCAAACTCAATACACCTTCACCTTCGACCAGCCGTCCGTCGCCCGACTGACAGGCGCTTAGAACCACCATATCCGGATGCCCGGAGAGCACTTTCCATTCAAACATGTAAAAAGGTGCATTGTAGAATTCAATGCGTGGGGAGCGGATGCTGTCGTTTTGCGAAGAAGCATGGGTACTCACATGCACGATGGAACGCTTACCCAGTGCATCGGAAAACGCTTCGGTAGTGGCCATCGAATCGATCATCCATGTACCGGAGCCGATCGCTTTTTGAATAAATTCCTTTTCGAGGATAACCGATTCCAGGGGCTCAAGGTCCCGTGTTTGCGTCACAAAAAATCCAGTAAACCCCTTACCGGATGAACGTTGGAATTTCTGATTCCGATAGGTCTGAAAGGAATAGGCATAGGAAATAAGATGCTGTTGGAGAACATAGGGCCATTTTCCCGGCATGGTTCCGGTTTCAACATCCTTTGTCAGTAACACTTCTACCGGAATCCGGTTGAGGATACCGTCCGGAAGCAATATATAATGCAAGCCCGTGTCGGGAGGATGTTCTCCGAAGTACAGCCGGAATATTTCTGCCGCATCCCGGCAATAGGCGTCCGGACTGTTCAATATTTTTTCAGGCCCGTTATCAAAGTAGGTTTCTGTGAAACGTTTGAACTTTTGTTTCCACTTTTCATCAATCTCGACGCAAGCGGCAAGCCGGATACCACCGGTGTCGGTCTCCACCATATATACCGCTTTTTCTCCGGCAAAATAGGAGCGGAAGCGTTGCCCGGGTATGGCCAATCCGGCAATACTGTCGGGCTGTACCAAATCCTCCGAAAGCTCAGGCCGGTAGGCTTTTTTCAACTTGGAGAGTTCCCAGGCGGTTTGTTTATGCAAACGGATCAATGCCTCACGATCAACGTCGTTCGTGTCTTTTTGTTGCAGTTCCTTATCGTAATAAACCAGCGCCTTCTCCAAAAGGTTGATCCGGTGATAGGAGCTGTCGTTTTCCGGACGCTGCGACCTGAATTTCTCTTCTTCCATCATATCTTCGAGCAGGAGCTGTGCCTTGCTTCGTTCGATAAAATTGAGCATGGAATACCGGTAATCCGAATTACCGGAGCTTACATAGGCTTTCCAGGCCAGGGCAATGGCCTGTTCATAGCGAGCTCTTGCATCGGCAATCAGTTTTTCCCTTGCCGCGGTGGAAATATATTCGTGGCGAAGTTTGATTTCGGTGTCAAAACACAGTCCATACAACCTTAAGGCTTCCTCATAATGGCCGGCATCAGCAACCATTGCCGCTTTGATGAACAGGAGGTCCATCAGGGTATTCTCCCCAAAAAGATTGTTTTTTTCAAGATCTCTAAAGTCTTTGCCGGGAATCAGCAACGAAAGGCAGGAGTCGGCCCAATCATTCGATTCGGAATACCGGTGTTGCCTGTAGGAATGATTGGTCAGCCTGTAGTAAAGCTTTGCGCGTTCGCGGGTGCGCAGGTTACCGAATTTCTGAAGCAGCGTTTTTTCGAGTTGATATGCCTTATTTAGATAGGCACCCGCCAACCGAAAACTATCCGCGAAGATATCTCCGGCCACCTGATAGGCCATCAAAAGCCAGAATCCCGCTTGTCCATCTTCCGAAAAAGGCTCCAGTAGTTTGATGCTTTGGCGGATACTTATTTTCGCACTGTCCGTTTTTCCCAGCTGTGCATAGGCATCTGCACACTCGGATAGCAAAAGCCCTTTCAACGAAGGAATGGTACCGGCCAGACGGATCCCCTTTCTGCAGAAGTCGAGGGCAAGCTCCGGATTTCCCATGCCGGCTGCAGCATTCGCCATATTGCTTAATGTACCACCCATTGCGGCATGATCACCCAGATACTCTTCGACCTGCAACGCCTTCCGGTGAACAAAAAGGGCCTGTTCATAATCGCCCAAACGGGTATAGTTATTTCCCAACGGCTTAAGGATGGATTCCAGAACCAAACGGTCGTCGGCAATTTCCGGATGGTTTCTGGCCCACTCGAAAGCGTCGTTGTAGGCAGCGGTGGAAGAAACGATATCGCCGGTCACCAGCCACATATAGCCTCTGTTCACCAAAAGATCCAACCAGGCCTGAATTTCTTCCGGAGTATTGGGCCGACGCCAGATCCCGGCAGAAGCTTCGTCGAAGGCCTGAATATTTTGAGAAGGCTTTTCGGCAGCCCACTGAATCAGCGTATAAATCCAGTTTTCAAGATCGTCGGCCTCCCGGAACTGATGAAGTTCGGAAGACGTTTGTGGATCCGGTTCTACTTTTTCAACCGGTTTGTCGCCGCGCAGGACAAACAGCAGCAGTCCGCAAACGGCGGTTATTCGAAAGAGTTTGAAGTATGTTGATGATCCGCGCAATTCGCCCATATCCCGAAATATGAGCCTGAAGTTATGGAATTAAGCGGTTTATTCGGCTAAAGCCGGAATATCCCGTACAACATCATTTGGTTGGCACCCTGCCCCTTTAGCATACGCATATAACGGAACCCCAGGGCGGGTCCTTGTTTCACGCGTCCCACCTGAATATCGGCAAAGGGAGCCGCATTGAATCCGGTAAACCATTCCGTGGACTCGTTTTCCAAGCTGCGGGCCGTTGAAAGGATGTTGTCCGGGCGCTGAATTTCGGAGAGATAGGCAATTTTTTCTGTACGTACCTGTTGGGTAAGCGTTAACTGCGCAAAAGCGCCGGCACCGATGCTCACCCAGTTGTTGAGATTGAGACGGAAATGCAGTGGTACACCCTGGAGTGTATTCCGACGTATGGTCTGATTGTACTGTCTTCCGGAAATCATGTATTTGAAGTTTCCGACAGACGTGTCGGCCCGATCAGCAAAAGGCTCACCCGGAATTTCCTCTTCCTGCAGGAATCCCGCATACAACTCGAACTGGAAATAGGGTCGCGAAGGTGCATAGGGGGCCAGAACAGCACCTAATTGAACCGGCCCGGAAATACTACGGCTTCCGGGGTTGAAGGAGTAACCCGCCATTATGCCCGGAGAAATACCTTTGATAAATCGCCCTGTGGCCCGGTTGGTATAAACCGGCTCATTTTTATCGAAATAGATGGCCGCCCTGCTTTCAAACGGAATCTTTTTAGGCTTCTTCCTGAAGCGGATGGCGTATTCAACATAACCTTTTGTAGAATCTTTATCGGTTACCCCTTCCTGTTGGAGGCCGGGGAGATAGATATTGTTGAACACAAAATAGACACTGTCGGCTGTGCGAATGGTATCAAAACAGCTTTGATTGGCATAGGCCGAATCGCACCAAACGCATTGGGGACTCATGCCCAGGACCTGCAACGACTGCGTATTCAGTTGTTTGGGAATCGCAATACCTATGGCAATTCGTTTCGCCGGTCCCCGGCCGGTATTCTGAAAGCGAACCTTGTAGCTGATTTCCTTTTTCTTTCCCATAAACCGGTAGTTGATTCTCCGGTTCCGCAGCTGCAGACGGTTGGGATCGTGGGACGCCACAATTTCCATTTCGAGTTCAAACAATTCCGGTGCAATTGCCGCATTATCGGGAATCATCATCACACTGATGGTCACCGTTGCATTGGTATCTTTAATCATTTCCGGAAGCGTACTGAGGTTCATGAACAGGAAGTTTTCCGCCTCTTTATCAAGATTGGAAAACCGAACCGTCTCCGCACGGAGATACCGGCTCTGCAGCATTTTCAGCATAACCCGACTTTCTTCCGAGTAGTTGGCAGGGCGGCTGGCTGACGGGCCGGAAAACGCGAAATAATCGTCGTTTTCACCCTGCTTATCCAGCAGCGCGTACACGGCATCAATACTCGAACTGTCTTCTCCGTTGTACCAACGTTTATCTGCAACCGAAAATCCTTCCGACTCAAACATTCGTTCATTATAGAAGAAGACCAGGGATCCTGAGTTCAATTCTCCGGTAGGATTCCGGTACCCCACCAATGCCACAAAATCCTCTCCGGGCTTTGGGTTTCGGTTGATTTTGATGCCCACATTTCCGCTTTCCCCAAAAAAATGAGATGCCCAAACCGGCGAATTTCCCCGGGTTTTTATTTTTACCGGACGAGGACGGGTAGGAGGGGCTTTTCCATCGTCGTAATTATTGGTTGCATAAAGTCTTACCTGATATTCACCGGTATCGCGGTAACTGTAAACCGGATTCTTCTCAAAGCTGAAGCGCCCATCGCCGAACTCCCAGAAATAGGTATAGAAGGCTTCCGGGGCGCCGGAAACCCGGCGGAGCGGGCGTAACTTTGCCTCAAATCGAATGCTATCGTTGATCTCGTTTACTTCAATTACGGGCGGGATGGTATCTGACGGATGGACAGGAAGCTCTATCGTCTGCGCGTTCAGGGATGCAGACAGCACAATGAGAACAGATATGACCAAGATTCTTAACATGGGCTGTGTTTGCGGTTTTCAAAAATAAGGTTTGAACGGTGAAAAGCCGGCAGTGATACCGGCTTTTTTCCCAATGGTCCCGTCTGTATTCCTCATTTCCGGAAGCCAGCCAGGCTAGCAGCCAGACTCATCCTTACCTCTGAAACTGCCTAAAATCAAGGATGCCGGAATGAGCAAAAGCGGAAGGAGGTCGTATGCCATCATCATTTTCTGAATTTTCGTTCCCCATTTTTGAATGAAATCAACCGAAATACGGAATTGTTACCCCTGTTTCGGAGATTATTTTTTCAAGGGCCGATTTATTATCGAAGGAGGAAAAAATGAGGAAAATAGAGTAGATTGAAGCTGTTTTTCAACCTGTTACCAATGACCATTCATCCAGATCAACGTTATATCGATGGGTTACTGAGGAACGATAATCTGATTATCAGGGAGATCTATAAACGATTTGCGGCGCGAATCAAACTCTATATAACCCGAAACAACGGCTCCGACGAGGACGCGGCGGATATCTTTCAGGAATGCCTGATCGATATTTATAATCAGGCACACCACCGGCAGCTGCAGCTCACCTGTCCGTTTGAACCCTTTTTTCTTTTGGTATGCAAGAGAAAGTGGCTCAATGAACTGAAAAAAAGAGGCAGTCAGCCGGTAACAAAAAATGAAATCGAATTATCTAATCTCGGAGAGGACGTTTTTCGGTCGGCAGAACTTGTTGTGGAGGAAGAAGACAGGGCCAAACAGGTAATGGCCCATTTCGAACGACTGGGTGAAAAATGCAGGGAGATCCTTAAACTGAGTCTTACCGGCCAAGCGCAGGAAAAGATAGCCGAAAAACTTGGAGTTACTTACGGATATTTCAGGAAGAAGAAATCCGAATGTCTTTCAACCTTAATCGGATATATAAAGGGTAATCATCACTAATCGAATAAAACCGGACAATCATGGCCGTTTACGATAACCACCATATCGCCCGCTACCTCAGCGGAGAGTTGACGCCGGAAGAGGAGGCTGAATTCATGGATCGGCTGGAAACCGATGCAGAATTGGCGGCGGAAGTAGAGCAGGTTCGCAAAGCCCTGGATACACTGCGCGAACGCCTTCCGGAAAACCCGCAGGAACAGGCACTGCGCGCGAACCTCAAGGAAATGAATGAGCGTCATTTCAAAACCGCGGGAACCCGGGTGATCTCCATGAAAAAGTATTTTGCAGCAGCTGTTGCTGCCGCCGTAATCATATGCGTAATTGTGCTTTGGCCTACGCAGAACTATATGGATAAATGGGGAACCATTGCTATGGTTAGCCCGCAGGAGAGGGGAGGCAAGAGCAATCATCTTCAAAAAGCCTCCGCGCACTTTAACCGGCGTGAATATGCACTGGCACTCCCCTGGTTGAACAGGGCCGTGGACGCGGACAGCTCGAGCCATATGGCTCTTTTCTACAGAGGAATCGCCGAGTTTCATATCGGCGATAAGGAGGCTGCACGAAGGGATCTCGTCAAGGTATTTGAAGGTACTTCGGTATTTAAATATGAGGCCGCATTTTTCATGGCGGTTGGGTATGCTGCCGAAAAAGACGAAAAGAATGCGTTATTCTGGCTGGACAAGATCCCGGAAAATAGTTCAACCGCAGAAAAGGCAAAAAAACTCAGGGCCGAGCTGTAACTTCATCGGGTTTGATCGAAGGCGGATCGTTCCATGCCGCGTCCATCTTGTGAAGGAATTCAGGAGAAACCTCTCCCTGGTGAACAAGGTATCGGTAGGATACCTTGTAGGTCCGCCCCGGAGCAATGGCAATAGCGCCTTCTACTGTTGGAGCAAAACACCAGTAAGGCATTTCTTCGTGTATACGAACGGGTTGGGGATACCGGGAATTGGTTATATGATCAAATACCGCAACACCTGCAACCCCTTTTTCGGTTTTTCCAAAAGCATTAATCCATCCGGCCCTGGTGTGGTTGGCTGCCACCCCGCTCACACCCGTGCCGGTATTGATATTCCATTTACCGATAAAATGAGCTTTGTCTTTGCTGTTCCATTCCCGGCTCCCGCGTAGTGCCATTCCCCCGTAGTGATATGGATTGAGAAATAGGGTATCGGATCCAATATTCGTTTGCTCTATGATCAGATCAAATAGAAAATAGTCGGAAAAAGGATAGATTCGGAGCTTCCATCTTTCATCCAGAATATTTCCGTATTTCAGACTCACCTGATTCAGGCGGAGAGAAACTTCCGTTGCCACCGGCCCTTCCAGAATCGCATCAACGGATCTGTGTTCCACTGTTCCGGTACCCTGATGTTGATTCCAGAAATCCACCTTTTCACCCTTGTAGGTTGTATTCACCCAGGCATTGAACATACCATGCTGATGGGTGTGACCAACCGGAAAATCGTCGGTAAGAATTTGACCGCCCGGTGCATAAAGAGGGTGAATAAAGCCGCTCCGCTTATACCATTCAGGAGAACCTCCGGGCGGCATTACCGTTACGGTGTGATAAAACAGAACCGGTTTACCGGAATTACGCACCAGTAGGCCGCTGTCGGATTGGGTGACCTCTAAAGCAGATTTCTCTATAACCGTATCCTGCCTACGTATCAAAAGCCTCACACAACTGTCGGCCTTCAACTCATAGGGATAAATAAAAAGCAGGGAATCGCCGTTTACAAACTGAGCGGGGTATTCCCTATTTTTCTCCGTATCAGCTACAACGTAAGATGCTCCGGGAGTAGATTTAAACGGCACGAAAACCGGCATTTGAGGACGGTCTTTATCGCCGGCACAAAGGTTGAAGGACATCTCAGTCTGTGCATCTGCAAGAATCGTTAGGCACACCAGAACTGCTGAAAAAACAAACCGCATGGTGGTGGAATTTACAGGCAAAGTACAAAAAAGCCGGCGTTGGAATTGCCGGCTTTAAATTTCGTGAATAAAACCTGATTACCGTATAAACTTCATCAGTACGTCGGTGCCGTCCGTAAATTCCAGAACTCCCTCGTTGAGGCGGGCAGATGTTATCTTTCCAATCGCCTCCATAAACATTCCTTCTCCTTCGCCGGGGCAGAACATTTTTGTAGCCATCATGGGGCCGAACTGAAGTTTTCCGTCTTCGGCCAGTGTAAATGCCCCGGAAATATTGTTACAACCATTGTTTCCAGAAACGCTGAGGTCGGTCGCATTGAAATTCAACTCAGGAATCTTTTTGGGAAACAGGGTCGAAAGATCCGTTCTTTTAACAATTTCCGTCAGTTTCCAATTCCCGGAGAGCATATCCATACCCAAATTTGCAGCAGCACCCTGATTTCTAGTGGTATTGCAGGATATCCCCACAATCACCATAAGGAGAGCCCAAACGCGCATATTTCTTTTTCAATAGTAAACAGCGCCCGAAGGCAAAAGTTTAATCGGGCATCAGGATTTCTTTTTAAAGATATCCTTTATGTTCTTGATCGTTTCTTCTGCTTTTTTGGCCGGTGATTTATCCGTCGCGGTTGAATCAGCCTCTTTCTGACCGCCGATTTTCTTCAGCAACTCATCTTTGGCAGATTGGATAATTTCTTTCTTGATAGCCTCCGCCGTGTCTTTAAGGGCAGATTTGGCGCTGTCGACCCTGGATTGTACAAACTCTTTGGCCTGCTCCTTAAACTGTTCCGAAACATCACCCACGGCCTCTTTCAGATCATACTGAATAGAAGGATTGGTAATGGTTCCCTTCATTCCCACGTTCAGACTTACCGTTTCTCCAACCTTTACCGGTATGCCCTTATTGGTAGCCTGGGTTACCAGATTATTGACAAGCGCATTTCCCTGCGATCCGAATTTGTTCCTGGGCACTTTGAGATTGAGCGTGTAATCGAGCGATTGGTCAAAGCCATGCATTCCTCCAACTTCCAGTTCAATGTCGCTGACTTTTATGGTAAAGGGTTTCACAAGTACCTTACCGTTCGCAAATTCGATATAGTTTTTGATATCCTTCAGGGTGAGGGATTTAAATTCCGTCAGATTCAATGCCGAACCCAGTTTTTCCAGCGGCTGGAAATTGCGAAGCACGCCTTCAAGCAGGAGGAGATTTCCCTTACCGGTCAGTGAGTTGAGCAGCGGCATCATATCACCACCGAGCTTGCCGTTGACGCTCAGGTCGGAATTGAGCTTACCTGAGAGGAATTGACCAACCGGCATTAGTTTCTTAACTGTATTGAATGCATTGAAGGCCTTCTGAACATCAATATTCTTTATGGAATAGTCGAATTGAATATCCGGCTGCTTTTTGTTTTCTTTGGTAGAATAGGAGCCGTTGAGCACAATGTTCCCACCCAACGCCTCTGTCTTCAGATTCTGAAGAATGGCCGATTCGTCCTTCAATAGTACTGCCCCCGTAACATTCCGGTAGCTCACTTTGTCGTACAGCACTTCATCAACGCTCGCGTTTAGTGCAAAATTGATATTGGCCGGCACCTGAAAGGGATCGGTTCCGGCTTCCGATACCGAGCTGTCTGCCGGTTCGGTCCCCATCAGTTTGTTCAGGTCCAGTTTACCGGCTTTCACATTCAGTTTTCCAGAGAGGGTTTCGTCGGCAAGGGCATAGCCGATAGCATTTCTCAGTTCACCATTTGCATTGAAGCTGGTTCCGAGAAACCTGCCGGCCAGATCCTTGAGGGCGATGACCGCATTATTCAAAGTGATGGAGGATTGATCAACGTTAACACCTTCCGGATATTCATTGCTTTTATAGGCAACATTTCGTAAATCCACGTTACCATTGAAACGGATCTGGTCGTATTTTTTGTCGTCAATCAGCTTGTTACTTCCCGCGGCACGGATATCTCCCATGATTATCCCCGCAACGCTGGTTCCCGGTTCAAGGTCTGTGAAGTGTTTAACGTTTTCAAGGTTGAACGTCCCCTTCGCAGCGGCATCAAAAACAAGATCGGACATGGGACGGGAAATTTTTGCCGAGAAATCAATGGGATCATTCCCAAATTCAATATGTCCTGCAGGAATATCAATCGTAGTCTGATCGGCGATACCTCCGGTATTGGAGATATTTACCCGCGCATTTCCGTTTTTTATGGGCTGCGGAACATCTTTTGAGGCATAATAAAGTCCGGCAATGTCCAGGAATCCTCCTGCGGAGAAGGGGCCCGACTGATTTTCCAGGGCCGACATATTTCCCTTTGCAAAAATATCCGCATCAATAATGCCGGCGAGTTTTGTACCCTCATCCAGTTTCACCAGCTGAGTCAATTTTCCCAGATCCAGCTTCCCTTTTGCAACCGCATCGATGTACTTTTTTGTTTCCGGATTGGTGAAGGTCAATCGGAAATCGAAGGGATCGTCATCGAATTCAATATGGCCCAGTGAAACGTTGACTACCGTATTATCCAGTAAGCCATCCGGATTTTCCACCAGTGCATTCAATTGTATATTTTTTACCGGCTTCGGTAGGTCGGGGTATTGGAAAAATCCATCTCTTACCTTCATCTCCAGCTTGAAGGCCGGAATTTGATGGGAGTTGTAATCTCCCTTAACAGCCCCTTCGAACTCAGCAAATCCACTGGTCTTGATTTTTTCGAAGTCCTTGGCATAGATTGCCGGAATCAATGAAAGCAGACTCTTGAAACTGTTTTCCGGCGTCTTGAAACTGATGTCCATCCGATAGGTGCTGTCGTTCGGTAGCTGGAAACTTCCCCTGGTGTTCAACAGAAGGTCGTTGACCAGCACCTTATCCGTATCAAAACGGAAGAGACTATTGGCGGCATCGATCTCCAGATCGGTGTTGATTACCGCTTTTACGGAACTCAGATAAGGTACACCTTCGTAGCTGAACGATACGGAGCCTGCATTGGTTTCGGTAGTAAGGGTAAACAGATCCTGGGTAAAATCCCCCTTTCCGGTATGTTGAAGATCGGTAACCAACGCGTGCATATTCGCCTGCTCATCATCGTACCGGATTGTGCCGTTTTTGATGGAATATTTTTGCAGGGCCACATGAAATGCTCCCGACGAATCGGTAGATTCCGATGTGGAGCTGTCGGGCTTTACGATATCCCAGTTCGCAGATCCGTCTTTCCGTACGATGGCATGAATGGACGGAGCATTAAGGCTTACACTGTGAATTTCCATGGTACTGCCGGTAATAACACTCCACAGATTTACCGCAACGTCAATCTCGTTTGCCTTAACCAGCGTATCCCCGGAAAACTGTCCCACGCCGGCTATATATAAATTTTGCAATGACAGCGAAACACGGGGAAAATGTTTGAAAAAGGAAAGGGATGCCGAACGGAAATCGACTTCGGCATTGAGGGAATTGTTGACTTCCTTTTTCACGAGCGTCACAATCTTATCTTTGAAAACGAAGGGAAGGACGAGGGCAAGCACAACCACGATACCAATGACCAGTCCTGAAAATTTTAAAATCTTCTTCGCCATGTGTTTATTGCTGTTTTAATTTATCTAAGATACAAATCCGTACCAAGAGTTCAATTTTTCGGATTTTATACGATAAGTTTCCTTTTCTGTAAATTTGTTTAAAGAGAAGTGATGATGGTAATCCGGAACTTTATTATGGTATTGCTGCTCCTTGCAGTGTCGGTTTCCCTGGATGCGCAGGAAATAAAGCGGTGGAAGCTGAAGGAACTGCAGGCATACCTCAAAAACTCCGACTCCCCGCTGGTCATTAATTTCTGGGCTACCTTCTGCAAACCCTGCATTGAGGAAATTCCCTATTTTCAGACAATCTCGGAAAAATTCGGGAAAGACAGCGTAAAGCTACTCCTCGTAAGTCTGGATCTACCCGGCTGGTATCCGGAAAAAATCCGTCAATTTGCGCGAAAAAATGGTTTCACGGCCGAAATCGTATGGCTGGATGAAACCGATGCGGATTATTTCTGCCCCAATATCGATAGCTCCTGGTCGGGTGCTATTCCCGCAACGCTGTTTATTAATAATAGGACCGGCTACCGTAGATTTTTCGCGCAGGCGCTAAAGCCCGAATTTTTCGAAGCCCGGATAACCGAATTAGTTGGTTTACAATAAGATACACATCTTCATTGTTGTTTTTTCGATTATATTTGTTGGCAATAGAAACGGATGGTGCAACGTTTGTTGCAGAACAACAGTCACTTTGGTTAATTATAATTTGAAAACGTAGCATGAAGAAAATCATCTTAGGGCTGACTGCGGTTGTGGGGATCACCCTGGGGGGGTGTCTGAAGCAGGATAAGTCGATCTGTAAGTACGACCCGTGCCTCTACAAGGCGCCCGCCGAAGAAATCGCAGCAGTAGAGCACTACCTCGACAGCGTGGGCATTACAGCAACTGAGCATTGCAGTGGCATGTATTACAAGGTTATTGATCCCGGTACCGGAAACTCACCGCAGGACATTTGCGCCACCGTTGGCGTCCGCTACACCGGAAGTCTGGCCGACGGTACCGTGTTTGAAACCCAATCTCAAACCGTAAACTTTCAACTCGGAACCATTATCGAAGGCTGGAAAAAAGGTATTCCCCTGATGAAGGCCGGCGGCAGATTTATTTTCTATATTCCCCCGGCACTGGCTTATGGAAGCAATGCTATCAAAGATCGCGAGGATAACGTGATCATTCCTGCAAATTCCATGTTAATTTTCGATGTGCAACTGATGGGAGTATACTAGTTCATCCATTAAAATAATTAATACGTCGACCCCGGTAATAAGTACCGGGGTTTTTCATTTAAATTTGGACAAATATTTGATTTTGGCACACGAAGCAATATCCGTATTTGATATTTTCAAGATTGGCGTAGGTCCCTCAAGTTCACATACACTCGGTCCATGGCGCGCTGCGTCTCAATTTGTTGATAAATTGATGTCGATGGGAAGCTTTGACGATGTGATTAAAGTACAGGTATTACTTTATGGTTCGCTTGCCAAAACCGGAAAGGGACACGGAACCGATATCGCCGTTCAACTGGGACTCTGCAAAGCCGACCCGGTAACGTTCGACACAAGTTTGATTGATTCCACCATACAGCAGATACATCAGAAAAAAACGCTCAATTTCGGGGATAGAAAACAGATTCTTTTTGATCCGGATACCGACATTGTGTTCCTCTATCGGGAATCGCTTCCTTTTCACCCCAATGCTGTGACCTTCCTGGCGCAGATGGCCAACGGAGAAAATATTGCGGCCACTTATTATTCGGTGGGCGGTGGTTTTGTGGTTACAGAAGGGGAGACCGAAGGTACTTCGGCAACATCCGTACCGTTGCCGTTTCCGGTCGATAAGGCCTCGGAACTTCTTCACTGGTGCATGAAAACAGGCATGAGTATTTCAGAGATCGTACTCGAAAACGAAAATACCTGGAGAACGGAGGAAGAAACCCGGAAGGGGGTATTGCAGATCTGGGAAGTGATGAAAGCCTGTATCTACAAGGGATGTCATACCGAAGGTGTATTGCCCGGCGGTTTACAGGTGAAGAGGAGAGCAGCCGCGCTGAACCGAAAACTTCTTGCCGGACGAACCTACCATGATTATGAATCCTGGCTTGCGGCCATCCGTGCAGGTGGTACCGATTTCAAATACATTCTCGATTGGGTGAGCTGTTTTGCCCTGGCTGTAAATGAAGAAAACGCGTCGTTCGGGAGGGTGGTTACGGCACCCACCAATGGGGCCGCCGGCGTAATTCCGGCCGTGCTTCAATATTTCGTGGCGTTCTGTGACGGATACAGCGAAGATAAAATTGTTTCCTTCTTACTTAGCGCATCTGAAGTTGGAAGCATTTTTAAAAAGGGAGCCACCATTTCTGCGGCTATGGGTGGCTGTCAGGCGGAAATCGGCGTTTCTTCTGCCATGGCGGCAGCCGGACTGACCGAAAGTATGGGCGGCACACAGAGGCAGGCTCTGATGTCTGCTGAAATCGCAATGGAACACCATCTCGGGCTGACATGCGACCCGATCGCCGGGCTGGTGCAGGTGCCCTGCATCGAACGGAATACGATGGGAGCCATAAAAGCCATTACCGCATCACAGCTGGCACTCCAAAGTGCCCCGGACTTTGCCAAGGTTTCACTCGATGCCGTAATTAAAACAATGTGGGATACAGCACAGGATATGAACAGCAAATACAAGGAAACAGCTGACGGCGGACTGGCTGTAAACATCCCGATTTCCTTAAGTGAATGTTAGCACAAATTCCCTTATGAACCTAAGGGCTTACCAATATATTAATAATTCCATTAATATAGATAACATAACCCTAACAGGGTCCGCGCGGAAAGTTTCTAACTTTATATACGTCAGCCTAACGACCCTGTCATGAGAATAAAAAAGCCCCTGCTCATCCTGCTCTGCCTTATAGTAGCGTGTTCATTGGCCTTTTTTCCCCTTCGTAAAAAAGGAATTGCTTCAGAACTGCTGCACGAAGCGCAAAAAGGAGATTTTGAAGTGGTTATTATTACTTCAGGTTAACTCCGAAGCAAAAGCAACACCAAAATCACAGCACCCGCTAGTCTGCAACAGGCAGGCATTTTCCAGATCAAGATTGCCGATATGGTTCCCGAAGGAACGGTCGTGAATAAGGGCGATTTCGTAGCAAGCCTCGACAACAGTGCACTCACCGACAAACTAAATCAGCAACGCCTGGAAATCGATAAAATGACATCGCAGCTCCAACAGGTCAAGTTGGATACCATGCTTGAGTTGCGGGCACTTCGCGATGAAATCGTCAATCTGAAATACGATCTCAAACAAAAATCTATTGAAAAAGAACAGAGCCGCTACGAATCGCCATCCGAAATCAACCGTGTGCAACTCGAGTACGAACGCACGGACCGGGCTCTGAAGCAAAAGGAAGAGAATTATACCACCAAAAGCATCCAGGCCAAAACCAGACTCCAGATTCTCGCCAACGAAATGACACAGGTCCAAAACCGGATGAACAGTTTGCTCAGCCTGGCTCAGGAGCTCAGAATTACCGCACCCAAAAGCGGAATGGTGATTTACGAGAAGAACTGGAATGGTCAAAAAAAGTCGATCGGGTCACAAATTGAAATGTGGAACAACACCGTTGCCAGCTTACCGGATCTCACCCAAATGGAAGTCGTAACCTTTGTCAATGAAGTCGATATCCAACGGGTTAAAGTAGGCCAATCGGTTGATATTTCACTGGACGCGGCCCCCGATAAAACACTTAAGGGAATCGTAAAATCGGTGGCCAACATAGGAGAAGATAGACCCAACAGCGACGCCAAGATTTTTGAAGTGTTGATTGATGTTACCAGTTCCGACCCGGATCTCCGGCCCGCCATGACCACCTCTTGCCGGATACTTGCGGAAAAATACCGGGATGTCGTCCAGGTTCCACTTGAAACAGTTTTTTCGGACGGACAGTACAGCTTTGTGTACGTTAGGGATGGGAATAACGTTTACCGTCGCCAGGTAAGTGTCTTTACGACAAACGAAACCTCGGCGCTGTTGGACAACGGCATTTCTCCGGGTGAAAAACTCTTTCTTTCCCAACCAACCGATACGTCGAAACTACGCCTGGTGAAAATGGACCCGTCGAAAACCATCAAACCCGTTCAGTTGATCCGGATAGATTCTGCGGTAGTGAAGGTAATGCAGGAACAGGCGGAAAAACAACGAAAAGAAGCTCCGGCTCCTCCATCGGGAATTATTTTTATTAGATAATCTACCTCCATGTCCTATTCCAAACGGCTGTACTTTAACTTCCGGATAGGCCTCAGTGCGCTGTTCACCAACAAGGTGCGGGCATTGTTGACTTCTCTCGGAATTATCTTCGGCGTTGCGTCCGTTATCGCCATGCTTGCCATCGGACGGGGGGCTGAAAGGGAAATTCTGGAACAGATAAAACAGGTTGGGTCAAATAATATTGTCGTCCGCGCTATTGTTCCCACCAAACAACCCAGGGAAACCCAGGTTCCGGGAAACAGCGACGCTGAGTCCGAAACCGTTGGCGAGAAATCTGCCGTCAAAAGAAATGCTTCGCCGGGATTACAGCTGAAAGATGTTGAAAATCTTCTTTCCATTCCAACCATCAACGCCGTTAGCCCTGAAGTTGAAACAACATTGGAAGTACTGTATCGGAACACATCGGGAAAGGCCAGACTAACAGGAGTAGAGAACAGTTTTTTTGAACTGACCAATACAAAACTCTCCAAGGGTACGTTTTTTTCCAAAGCCCAGCAGATTGGGGCCTATCCGGTTTGTATTATCGGAGGGGATGTTGAAAAGAAATATTTCTCGGGTGAAAACCCGATTGGCAAATACATCAAATGTGGGAAACAATGGCTTTATATCATTGGCGTCATAGAGCATCAGTCCGGCCTAGGCAAAAACACCGAAAGGCTGGCGCTACGGAATATCAATCAGGACATTTTCATTCCGCTTTCCACCTACCTGATGCGTATTCAGAACAGGGCTTTGATCAACAGTCGGAAGATTCAGCAGGCGCGAAGGACCGAGAGCGATGGAAACTACCACCAACTGGATAAGCTGGTCGTTCACGTATCCAACAGCGAAATGATTGCGCCTTCTGTAGATGTACTTACACGGATGCTTCAACGCCGGCACGCCGGTGTAAAGGATTTCGAAATAATTGTTCCGGAACAGTTGCTCCGTCAGGAACAAAAAACCAAACAGCTGTTTAACCTGGTATTGGCCATCATAGCATCCATTTCATTGATCGTGGGCGGAATCGGAATCATGAATATCATGCTGGCGTCGGTACTGGAAAGAACAAGGGAAATCGGATTGCGCCTTGCCGTTGGAGCGACCAAACGGGATGTTGTGCAGCAGTTTCTCAGCGAAGCGATCAGTTTATGTGTAGTCGGAGGGTTGATCGGTGTCGTATCGGGAATCGGAATCAGCTTCCTGATCCGAAAGACTACAGGAATTGAAACAATTGTGAGTATGTATGCAGTTATGTTGGCGTTTTCGATTTCCGCATTAATCGGTCTGTTGTTCGGTTGGTTGCCGGCAAGAAAAGCGGCAGCAAACGACCCCGTTGTCAGTCTACGCAGCGAATAAGCCTTTTCATTCACCGTTAATCATACCGTCTTCATGAAACGATCAACCCAACTGATGATCGCGTTCCTATTGCCCTATGGTATTGGCCAGGCACAGGATACGACAACCCTGACGCTCGACGAAGCCATCCGGATGGGGAAGGAGCAAAGCCTCCTGTCAACCCGTATACAGGCAGAATACAAGGCGTTGGAACTTCGATATTCCGCGTTCCTGGCCGGACTTAAACCTCAGGTGAGTTTGGCCGGCGTACTTCCGTCCTACGACAGCCGGCTTGACAATGTAATTCAACCGGATGGCTCTTACAATGTTCAATCGTTCCGACGATCCAGTATCAGTACGGAACTCCTGGTGGAGCAGAACATATTCTGGACCGGAGGTACGGCTTTTGTATCTTCCAATCTCAATCAGTTCACCAATAAGCAACCCAGTTTTCAACGGCAGTATCAGGCAGAACCTTTTTCATTCGGCATCCGTCAGCCGCTGACACTTTTCAATCCGGTACGATGGAACTATATGCAGGAAAAGCTTCGGATCCGGCAGGCCGAAAAACAGGTGGCTGAGCGGATCGAGGACCTTTGTTTGCAGATCACGCAAAATTATTTTGATCTGTATGTCGCTAAAATGGAATGGGAGAATGCCCGGACAAACGAAGCGATCAACGATACACTTTTCAAAATTTCACAGGGACGCTATGCAGTGGGAAAAATTGCCGAAAACGAACTTCTCCAGGTTGAGTTGCAGCTGATGAACGCTAAAAATGCCGTTAATCAAACCCGGGTGAGGGTGGAAGTCGCTACCAAAAAACTCCGCAACCTCTTGAATATTGAACAACCTGTCGAGTTCCGCTTATTGCCCGTACAGCAAGTTCCCCTTCTGAATATCGATCCGGAGCTGGCGATACGTGAAGCACGGGCCAACCGGAGTGATTTGATCTCGCTGAAGTTACAGGAAAACGAAGCCGAAATGCAGGTAAAGCGAAGCCAAAGCAGTCGGTTCGCCAACGGGGATATCTTTATCAGTTACGGCCTTAACCAAACCGGAACAACGTTGACTAAAGCCTATCAAAATCCACTTAACGCACAGCAGATCAATATCGGCTACAGGGTTCCGATCTTTGGTTTTGGGAAAAACAGAAACGAATTGGAAGCTGCCCGAAAGAACCTCGAAGCAGCCAGGGCAGAACTCCGTTACCGTGAAAAGGATTTCGAAATTGAAATTGAAAACATCGTCAATCAATTTGAGCAACTACAGACCTCGCTGGTCATCGCCGCGAAAAGCGATACGATTGCCAGTAAACGATACGAAGTCGCCCGAAACAGATACCTGCTTGGTAAAATTTCGATCACCGATCTGGGGCTTGCCCAGGATGCGAAGGACAAGGCGTTGATCGATTATATCCGGATCCTACAGCAGTACTGGATGGCCTACTACAGCCTGAGGCGTGCCACGTTGTTCGATTTCGAAAAGGCCACCCGAATTGTGAAATAGGCGTTCATGTCACACTCTAAATAATCCGCAGAGGCGATATGGAGGAAGTTGGATGAAATTGTTGAGACAGGGATCCTTCCGACGGGGAAAGTTGGGATACAACACGAAGAAACCTGCCCGGTTTAACCCAGCAGGATTCTTCTTATTAAATTCTTAAACCCGGATAAATCGATCCAGTTGATTCATCTTCGCGCAACCCGGGCATTCTCGGCGTACATGGGGTCGGTCAACCCCCATCCAACCCATTATTCCCCATACGTATAAGACGCCACGATGCAAAACAAACACGCAACGTAGTGGGGCAGAAGCTTCGTTGCGGTGAACATTTTAGTTGGTACTCTCGCCAAGTTCTTTAATCCGGATCTTTTTCCAACGTACTTTGATACCACCGCCATCATGAATCTGAAGGGCGATGAATCCGTTTGCCGCTCCGATTTTCTCATCTTTCAGGTGGATCATCTGAACGCCGTTGAGCCAGGTGGTAACTTCATCGCCCTGGACCATGATGCGAAGTTTGTTCCATTCGCCCTGGCGAAGCACCTTTTCTTCTTCTGCACCCGGTTTGATCAGCCAGCCACGTCCGTAGGATTCGTAAATGCCTCCGGTATGAAGCCCCGAAGGAGCAACCTCAACCTGCCAGCCCTGGATTTTCAGCCCTTCAATCGACGAGCGGAAGAATACGCCACTGTTTCCGTCCGCTTCCTGAAGAAACTCAAGTTCCAGAATAAAATTCTTGTATTTTTTATCAGTAGAAAGGTAACCGTATTTTTTGTCGGGACCACTTTCGCAGATCAGCTCACCTTTATTAACATACCATTTTTCAGTGCCGTGGATCGCCCATCCTTTCAGGTTTTTACCGTTAAAGATCGATTGGAATTTCTGAGCATTCAACAGTTGGGTTGAGGCGATCAGTAAAAAGGACAGCAGGATAGTTCTCATGTTATAACAGTTTCTTGTCGGGCTAAGATAATTTATCCGCATCACCCAACAAAGGAAAAACGCTTACAAAGGCTTACAAAATCTTTTAAACCCTTACGCAATCGTTTTACTGAACGATGACGATTAACTCAACCGATACAAAAACAATCCAAGGCCGTGTAAATATGATTCGCAATGCATTCATCATCTATGCTGGTTACGGTAACAACCGATCATAACCTGTGCGCAACCTATAATAAATTTTCCATCCTCTTGTCATGTCCACCGCGGATGCCTAAATCAGGTACAGTAACGACAGAGCGATGGCAATCAAACAACAGCCACTCTTCAAGCTCCACCTATCCCATTCCACCCCCGCAGCTATTCCGCTTCTTTAAGAACAGGCCGGCGGTTTCGTCGAGATCAGGTTCTGTTCCAAATACATCTCCAACTATATCGTGCCGAACAGGTAAGGAGCGGTGTCCTTTGTCTTGTTCGCCTAAACTTGTTCACCCATTCGTTATCTGATTCGTTATCCTGCTGCTCCATCTGCGCTGCTCAATCTTGTTTACTTTTTTGTTGGTTGCCGCACTTTTTTTATGTAGGGTCAAAATCCGTCAATCTTGTTTCACAGCTTCAAAACAATCCTTCGCATGTGTGATCTAAAGCCACCCGCGTACCTCCTCCGGTGTTATCCGAAGGAATATTCGGAAACAGGCGTCAATCCACTACAAGCCCTTCACCAGATCCGTAATTTTTTGGAGATTAACCGCATCCAGTTCAGAGAACTCATTCAGATCCATGCTGTCGATATCGAGAATGGCTTTTACCTCACCGTTCCGGATCAACGGTACCACGATTTCCGATTTGGAGAGACTGCTGCAGGCGATATGCCCCGGAAATTTCTCGACATCCGGAACAACCAGGACCTCGGCTTTTTCCCAGCTTGTGCCGCAAACACCTCGTCCTTTCCGGATACGGGTACAGGCAACCGGCCCCTGAAAAGGTCCTAGCACCAGTTCATCACCTTTTACCAAATAAAATCCCACCCACAACCAGCCAAATTGCTCCTTGATTCCCGCAGCAATATTCGCCAGGTTCGCGATCAGGTCAGGCTCTCCATCCACCAGAGCCTCCAATTGCGGAAGCAGCGATGTATATTGATCCTCCCTTGTTCCTTTGCTGATAACCAGATCTTCGGCCATATCTTCAGTTTATTTGACAACAAAGATAGGCTAAGTTTCAGGCAAAAATCTTAAGGAAAGGCCACCCGTCGGTGACCTTTCCCTCACCAGAAAATCACCACTACACGTTCTTCGGTTCCGTAATCAACAAGTGGCTGACGTTCACTTCGGTGACATATCTTTTGTGCCCTTCCTTGTCGGTATAGGCCCTTGACTCCAGTTTCCCTTCAATGGCGACCTCCATGCCCTTATGGAGGTTCTGTTCCGCCATTTCTGCCACCTTTCCCCAGCAGACCAGATTATGCCAGTAGGTCTGCTCCACCAACTCGCCGGCTTTATTTCGAATTACCTCATGTGTCGCCAGACTTATCCGGACCATCCGGGTTCCGTTATCGAAGATTTTTACGTCGGGATCTGCACCCAGATTCCCGCAGAGTTGAACTTTATTTTTACTTGTACTCATAACTAAACAGGTTTCGTTTTTGGGGTTAATCTCATTTCGCCGCGACAGTACAAAGATGATTCAGGTGCTTTCGCTGAGTCGGTTCTTAAATATTTAATACCGGATATTGGGTGTTTTTCCGGGCAGCATGACTCACAACAGTCCGTTAACTTGCAATTCCCGAAACCTATCGTATGATGGAACAGAACAGAACCTGCATCCTTTGCAACGAAAGACTTGTCGGCCGTTCGGATAAGCGATTCTGCAACGATTATTGCCGCAATACCTACAACAACCGGAAACTCCCTTCCGGTGTCCGGATGATCAGCCGGACAATCCTTCACAACAGAGCCATTCTGGAGGCGGTAACAGGAGCGCTGGATACCCGGGTTGTATCACAGGATCAACTTCTCCAGCTGGGTTTTTCCTTTTCCTATTTCACGCATATCTGTGAGGCTCCCGACGGAAAAAAGTGGAGGGTTTGTTTTACCATTGGCTACCGGATACTGAACAATCAAAAAGTAGTACTGCAACGCATCAACACCGGATTCAGGATCCATTTCAACATGGCTGAATAAAAAAGGCCGCCTAAATGGCGGCCTCATCGGATTGCAGGTACAATTTATCAGTAAATATCATTGTCCCTGCCCCTGAAAATCGGTTTGTCCCATATCATGCCTCCCAATAACACTACTTTAGTCGTTTTTTCACTCATGGCCGAATGGACGATCCGTAGGTTCTTGCGTGTCACCCGCATCCCTCTTTTCGTACGAAGCGTAAGTTTCCTTTGTGCGGATCCTGGCATAGTTGTAAAATTTTGTCGGTTTCCCATATCTATCAAAAAACTATGCCCGCCCGTTTATCGCGCTAACCCTTCTTTTTTTGTATAGTTTTTTTCACACCAACTCCTCGCTTTTGTTCGTGATGGCTCGCCGCTTCGTCCAAAGAATGGGAGTTGTGGATGTCCGATTCCCGGGCCGCGAGCCTGGCCAACTGCCGGTAAAATTTTCGTACGGTTTCAATTTCCGCTTCCGAGAGTTCTTCCAGATCCACCAATCGGTTACTCGCCGTTTCGCTCGAAGCGATCAGTTCATTCAATTTCATATGCAACGCAGCGGTATCCTTATTCTGCGATTGCTGAATAACAAACACCATCAAAAATGTAATAATGGTCGTGGTGGTATTGATAACCAACTGCCAGGTTTCCGAAAAACCGAATATGGGCCCGCATATCGCCCAAACCACCACCATAACGATGGCTCCGATCGAGGCACCCGGGCTGCCGGCGGCCTTGGTAATCGCTGTCGATATCCGGTCAAAAACACCCTTACCCTTTCCGGCATTACGTCGGTTCGGTACTTTTCCCGAGGATCGCATAGCGTACGTTTTTTAAGATTAATCAAAAAATCATTGTTCCCAATCTTTATCTTAGCAACTTATTTTAAGCTTTTTAAAGATTTTTCCGTTCAGAATCACACGATGTAAATTTCATGCCCGATCGTGCACATACTGGGTATAATTCTGCATCAGCATCAAAAATTGAAACATGGTCAAACAATTCATCGCCGGAAGCCTCATTGCCCTTATTTCTACAGTATCGCCGATTTACGTCACAAGCAGCCATCGAGCGATCATGCAGGAGAAAAACAGGGAAAAAGACAACAGGCTTACCAAAAAAGAAGTGAAGGCCGGATGGTCGCTGCTTTTCGATGGCCGTACCCTTAACGGATGGAGAACCTATCAGAACAAACCCTCCACCGTATGGTCGGTTAAGGAGGGTACCCTCTATTGTCGCGCTGCCTCAGGGGATAAAAACGATGTGCGTGCCGATATCATTACCGTTGACCAGTACGAAAACTTTGAGATCACCATCGACTGGAAGATCGCCACAGGTGGTAACACCGGCTTATTGTACCTGGTTTCCGAAGACCAGAAGCAATCCTATCACACCGGTCCGGAATACCAGATGATCGATGATATCGGATTCCCGCAGAAACTGGAAGACTGGCAGAAAACGGCGGCCAACTACGCTATGAATCCGGCACCCACCGCAAAACCCCTTCCCGCCGGTAAATGGAATACCACCAAAATCGTCGTGAACCACGGACATGTAGAACACTGGCTCAACGGTAAAAAAGTGGTGGAATACCGGCTGTGGACACAGGAATGGGAAGAAAACAAGGCAGCCGGAAAATGGAAGGACACGCCAACCTACGGCAAAAACAAAAGAGGCCATATCGCACTCCAGGACCATGGTTCCGAAGCCTGGTTCAAGAATATCAAAATCAGACAGCTGAAATAGGACCGCCCCCAAAGGTGATTTTCGGTTTCAACCTCCCGTGATTTCACCTTTGCTGTCTATCGGCACAAAACAGAACTTTGGTGAACTGAAGCTTTCTTGTTTGTTAGTTTTTTCGAAGCCGGGAAATAATTCTCCCGGCTTTTCTTATGTGTGCAATTCTGGCTCAATTCTTGAACTTTTCACCGTTAACTGCATAAAAACATACTGTATATGTCTAAAGGAGTCCTGTTATTACTCCTCCTGTTTCCTATTGCCCTTTCTGCCCAGCCCTGGTCCGTCCGCATCTCCGGTGGCTTTGCGAACTATCAGGGAGATCTTCAGGAGAAAAGGTTTACCACGGAACAGGCTGGAATTGCCCTTGGAGCCGGAATCACCTATCAACTGTCCAATCATTTCCAAATCCGGGGAGAGTTCTCGTATATGAAAGTTCGGGCCGACGACAAACACAACACCGATCCGTTTCTGAAAGCCCGGAACCTGAATTTTACGTCCTCCGTAACGGAAGCACATGTGGGCCTGGAGTATTCCTTCCTGAACATGCGGACCTACCGGATTTTGCCCTACGTATTCGGAGCCGTTGGCGTTGCCCGGTTTAACCCCTACACTTTTGATACCACAGGTGCCAAATATTACCTGCAGGCTCTACGTACGGAAGGGCAGGGGTTAACCGGCAGTGTTTCCAGAGCGCCCTATCGCCGGGGCGGTGTGGTATTGCCCTTTGGCGCCGGCATTCGTTGGAAAGTGAGCGACAAGGTAATGCTGGGCTATGAAATCGGGCTTCGAAAAACCTTTACGGATTATTTCGACGATGTCAGTACTACCTATGCCGATCCTAATCTGCTGCTCATCGAAGTGGGGCCCAAAGCAGTGGAGCTGGCCTACCGCGGCGGCGAATTGAAAGAGGGCGACCCCAACTATCCGCCCATTGGAACGGTCAGAGGCGGCGAAAAATACAAAGACTGGTATTACAATTCTGTAATAACCGTGCATGTCCGGTTATTTTCCGACCGAAGCAGCCGATTTATGAGCTGCCCGCGGCCTGTGCTGTAATTCCCGAATCCGCTAATTTTCAACACTTAATGCATCTTCCGGTCGGTTGCAATAGGGGAGCGCGTTTGTCCCATCGCCACCGACCCGTTGAAGCTGTTTTTAATTCCGACGCTTAAACCCTACATTTGAAAAAAACTGCCGTGAACAGGAAACTTTCCCGATTGCTTTTGTCTATCTGGCTGGCTGTGCCCACCTTATCCCTGGCCCAACAAGGGCAAAAAAACGGGGGATTATTGTGGAAAATCACAGGAAATGGGCTGGAAAAATCGTCCTATTTATTTGGGACCATGCATGTGGTTTGCCCTGAAGACCTGAATCTGCCACAGCCCCTTCTCGAAGCCCTGTCACAAACCAACCGCACGTATCTGGAAATCGACCTGGACAATACCAGCGAACTGATGTCATTGGTCACCAAACTAATGATGAAAAATAATATCCGGCTTCAGGACCTGCTCACGCCCGGGCAATACGATTCCGTCAAAGCCTTTTTCCAACGCAGCGGCTCACAGATTCCATTTGGCGTAATCGAGCGATACAAACCCTTTCTTCTTTCGGGTATGCTTGCCCAGGAAATTCTCGCCTGCGGGGCCACCGAGGGCATGGACATGGAGATCATGAAGGAAACAAAAAAGGCCCAACGCGAAGTATTTGGTCTGGAATCGGCCGCCGACCAGGCAGCTATCTTCGACAGTATTCCGTACCCGGTACAGGCGCGTGGACTGGTCCGCTTTATCGACAGCCTGGACGTATACCGGACATCCCTTAATCAAATGTTGGAAGCCTACAGAAGGGGAGACCTCGAAAAACTCGTCACGTTTATGAATGATTCGGAGCCGGAAATGGTGGAATATTCGGATGTGATGCTTTTCCGGCGAAACAAAAACTGGGTACTGCAGATGCCGGACATAATGAAGGAAGCGCCTACCTTTTTTGCTGTTGGTGCCGGACACCTACCCGGCGAATTCGGTGTGCTCAATCTGCTGAAGGCGGAAGGGTTTACCCTGGAGCCCGTGCTTACCGGATTAATCCAATAAGGAAAGGGCTGCCCTGATGCAGAACAGCCCTGAATACCTTTCGTTCGATTAATATCTTTCCAAACGGCTAAAGAAGAAATCCGATTCAATTGCCGCGTTTTCGTCGGAGTCGGAACCATGAATGGCGTTTCTTCCGATTGACTCAGCATATTTTTTACGGATGGTTCCTTCTTCTGCGTTTGCAGGGTTGGTGGCACCAATGAGTTTACGGAACTCTTCTACAGCATTTTCCTTTTCAAGGATAGCTGCTACAATGTGTCCGCTGCTCATAAACTCAACCAGCTCTCCGTAGAAGGGTCTTTCTTTATGCACTGCATAAAATTCTCCTGCTTTCTCAGGTGTCAGCATCGTCATTTTCATCGCTACAATCCGGAAACCTGCATCACTGATCATATTCAGGATACCTCCGATATGCCCGTTCGCTGTTGCATCGGGCTTAATCATGGTAAACGTTCTGTTACTCATATATTCCTATATTCGATTTGGGTTGCGAAGATATGTTTTCCCGTTCAAAATCCGAATTAAATAGGTTACCTTCGCCCCGTTTTATAATGAAAGCGATTACAGAAGTATACCCGTTATTGACCCAGCCGGCCAGGATTGCCATCACCACGCACCAAAAGCCGGACCCCGATGCCATGGGATCATCCCTGGCGCTCTGCCATATGCTCCGGAAGTTCGGCCATCAGGTCACCGTGATTTCGCCCACCAACTGGGCGGATTTCCTGAAATGGATGCCCGGCGCATCGGAAGTTATTGATTTTGAAGCTTGTAGAGAAAAAGCCATCAAGGCATTGAACGAGACTGAATGGTTGTTCTGTCTGGATTACAATATTTTTGACCGGACCAAAAACCTGGCGCCCCACCTGCGTGCCCTCACCTGTAAAAAAGTATTGATCGACCACCACCAGCAGCCGGATACCCCTTCATTCGATTACGGTGTCAGCAATGTCGAAAAAAGTTCCACCTGCGAAATGGTATACGACTTCTTTATCGACGGAGGATGGACGGACCGGATCGATTTACCCATCGCCCAATGCCTCTACGCCGGCATTATCGGCGATACAGGGTCCTTCCGCTTCAAGGCAGCGACCGCTTCCGTACACCGGATGGTTGCCTTCCTGAAAGACCTGGGGCTCGATCATACCAGCATCCACGAAGCACTCTACGACAACTTCCTCGAAAACCGACTCCGCTTTATCGGACATGTGCTCAGCAACCGAATGGAAGTTTTCTATGAATACAATACCGCATTGATTTCTATTTCCAAGGGCGACCTCCTCCGCTTCAACATCCGAACCGGCGATACCGAAGGCCTCGTAAACTTCCCCCTGAGCATTCAAGGTATCAAATTTGCAGGACTCGTAATCGACCGCGACGAAGAACGCAAATGGAGCTTCCGCAGCAAGGGGAATTTCGATGTGAACACCTTCGCGCGCGAACATTTCGAAGGGGGGGGCCATTTCAATGCTGCCGGCGGGCGCAGCAGCGAGTCCCTGGAAGCCACTACGCAGAAATTCAAAAACGTATTAAAACAATATTCAACTCAACTACAATAATCAATGAAAAAGGTTCTTCTTTATTGCTCAGCCGTAGCCGCAATTGCAGCCATGCAATCCTGCAAAAACGCCTCTTTCGATAAAACGAAAAGCGGGCTTATGTACAAAATCATTTCTGACAATAAATCTCCCCTCGTAAAAAAAGGTGAGTTTATCAAGGTTCACTACGTTCAGAAAATCAAGGACTCTGTCATGTTCAGCTCCTTCAGCACGCTGCCTACCTATGCGCAGGTCGACAGCGTTGGACCGATCTACTCACCCATGGAAGTGTTCCCGTTCGTAAGAAAAGGGGATAGCCTCGTTGTAGTTCAGATTTCCGACAGTGTTGTGGCCAAAATGGGCGGACAAATGCCTCCCTACATGAAGAAAGGCGACCAGCTGGTACTTTCCCTCCGTGTAATCGACGTTCTGAAAGATGAGGAGGCCGTAAAAGCCGACCGCGAAAATGAAATGCAGGCTTTCCAGGAAAGAGAAAACAAGGCTGTTGAAAAATACCTGGCCGACAATAAAATCAACGCTACGCCCGCTGGAAACGGCGTATTCGTAGAAATCCTCTCAGAAGGTAACGGTGCTGTTGCCGATTCCGGAAAAATCGTTTCCGTAATGTACACCGGTACACTGATGGACGGCGGTAAAGAGTTCGACAGTAACCGCGATACAGCCCGCAACCCAGCTCAAACGCCGCTCTCCTTCACCATGGGTCAACACCAGATGATCCCTGGTTTCGAGCAGGGTCTGAAAGGCCTGAAATCCGGTACCAAGGCAAAAATCTACATTCCCTCCGCACAAGGTTACGGTCAACAGCCCATGCCCGGCGGTAAAGGATTCGACAACCTCATATTCGATGTCGAAATCGTAGAGATCAAGGCCGACACTTCCAGGAAATAATCGGGAATAGAATTCTAATAAAGCGGGCTCTGCCCGCTTTATTTATGCCCACAGATGAATAGAAATCCGAACGTTAAAGGGGGCGAGGCAATAACTTTATGGATCCGGCTGAAGGAATTTTCCCCAACACCGGTCACTCCCTTCAGCGTACTGTCCGTTATTGAACAGACTGTCTAACGGCCTCGGTTAACCGAATGCATTCCACCGCCTCACGCACATCGTGTACCCGGAGGATGGCAGCGCCCTTCATCAAGGCAAGGGTATTGATTACCGTTGTTCCGTTCAGCGCTTCTTCGGGGCTGGAACCCAGGAATCGATAAATCATCGATTTCCGCGAAACACCCACCAATATGGGCAGATCCAGAATCCCAAACTTTTCCAGTGCATGGAGGAGGGTAAAATTATGCTCGATGGTTTTTCCGAATCCGAAGCCCGGGTCAATGATCAGATCGCGGATGCCGGCTTCCCGACAGGCTGCCGATCTGCGGATAAAATAATCCAGCACTTCCCGCACCACGTCTTCATACCAGGGATTGTTCTGCATATTGGTTTGGGTGCCCTTCATATGCATACAGATGTAGGGGAGCCTTGTTTGGGCAACGGTTTTCAGCATTTCCGGATCCAGTTCACCGCCGCTGATGTCGTTGATAATGTCTACACCTGCGTCTGCTGCCATTTTTGCCACATGGGCGTGATAGGTATCCACCGAAAGGAGGGTGTCCGGATAGGCCTTTCGCAAAGCCCGGATGGCCGGAATTACACGGGCCGCTTCCTCTTCCGGACTCAGCATCGGACTTCCCGGTCGGGTACTCTGTCCGCCGATATCCAGAATGGCCGCACCATCGCAGATCATCCGGCCGGCCCGCTCAATCAGTTCCGCATCCTGCCTGGCCCTGCTTGCTGCATAAAACGAATCGGGGGTAAGGTTGATGATCCCCATTACCACCGGAACATTAAAACTCCATAACTTTCCTCTGCAGTTGATGCTGAACATTGATTCCTTTCTTTATTTTTGAGCTTTCTGAGCGATATGACATACAATCCGACGACCACACTCCGGCAGTACGACGAAGCTGCAAGGTTCTGCAAAGATATCTTTTTAAAGAAAACCCGTGATTACGGAACTTCCTGGCGTGTGCTGCGTACCATTTCCGTGGTCGACCAGATTTTTATCAAGGTTCAACGGATCCGTACCATTCAGAATACCGGTGAACGGAAAGTAGGCGACGATATCCGCAGCGAATTTATCGGTATCGTCAACTACGGAATCATCGGACTTATCCAGCTTCAGCTCGGAAGCGATACCATCGAAGATCTTCCCGAAGCAAATGCCGATGCGCTTTATTCGGAACAGCTGGAAACCATTAAGCAGCTCATGCTGAAGAAAAATCACGATTACGGAGAAGCCTGGAGGGAAATGAGCCAGGAAAGCCTGGCCGATCTCATTCTCGTAAAATTGCTCCGTATCCGCCAGATTTTGGCCAACAACGGAAAAACCCTGATCAGCGAAGGCATTGATGCCAACTACCACGACATCGTTAATTACGCACTCTTTGCCTTAATTCTTATCGAAGAGGGCGTACATAAAAACTGATTCAGTATCTTCACTATTCATTCAAATCTCCCTGCTTACTATTGGTTTAAACAGACGAATGCGAATAACTCAAAATAAAATCAAGTAGAGATGAAAGGAGTGCTTACCGTAATCAGATGGTTTGTTGGTCTTTTGTTTATTTTTTCCGGCCTTATCAAAGCCAACGATCCACTCGGACTGAGCTATAAAATGCAGGAGTTTTTTGAGGTTTGGGGATGGCATGGCCTCAACGACTATACATTGGCCCTTTCGGTGCTGATGATTGCGTTCGAAATCATCGCCGGGGTGGCTGTAATCGTGGCCTGGAGAATGCGCCTGTTCAGCTGGTTACTGCTCATCCTGATCCTTTTCTTTACCTTTCTCACCGCCTATGCCCAGTTTTCCGGAAAGATTAAAACCTGCGGGTGCTTCGGCGATTGTATCCCGCTGACGGCCAACCAATCGTTCTGGAAAGATGTAATCCTTACCGTTCTGATCCTGATTATTTTTGTAAACCGGAACAGGATCAAACAAACGCTCAGCAACACCGCCAGTCTCGTCATATTGGTTATAACCACCGCATTCAGCTTCCTGAGCCAATGGTATGTACTCCGTCATCTGCCCGTGCTCGATTGCCTTCCCTATAAAAAAGGCAGCAATATTCCTGAAAACATGAAGATTCCCGCAGGGGCCATTCCCGACAGCGTGGTCATCACCTTCGTGTACAAAAAGGGAGGCCAGAATGTGGAGTTCACTGCCGAGAGCTTCCCCGATGATTTCGATGAATCGATCTATACCTTCGTAAAGCGGTACGATAAGGTTGTCCGCAAAGGAAATGCAGAAGCACCGATCAAGGACTTCTCACTCAACACCATGTCCGGTAGCGATACCACTTCGGCTATTCTTTCCGACCCCGGCTACAATCTGCTGTTCTTCGCCAAGGACGGTTCCGTTCCGGTGAATCAGTATGCTGAAATTTTCAGGGAAATTCAAACGACCGCAGCCCTGAGGAACCTCGGCCTTGTGGTGATTTCCGCAGAAGCGGAAGAGCTCGCCTCCCAGTTTAACCAGGAAAATATTCCGGCACCCATCATTGTAAAATGCGATGCGGTGGCCATCAAAACCGCCGCCCGGACGAATCCGACACTGTATCTGGTAAAAGCCGGAAACGTGGTCGACAAATGGGGTAGTGCCGACCTCGACAAGGCCGTTAAAACCATTAAAAAGATCGACGGAATAAATTAACTTCACCTTCATGGGAAGTTATCTCCTGCGCAGACTCGGTTACACCACCCTCGTTATGTTCGGGGTAATGACACTGGTATTCCTGCTCTTTCAGGGATTGGGTGATCCGTCGCGACTGATTGTGGGACAACAGGCCGATCAAGCTACACAGGAAAATATCCGGAAAGAACTTTATCTCGATCAACCCCTCTGGAAACAGTTTTTATACTATCTGAACGATGTATCCCCGATTGGTGTGCATACGCGCGCCGAGATTTCGGAAAAGGGACTGAAGGGCCTATTTGTGGGAGGAGATACAAAAGTTGGGCTGAAATGGCCCTACCTGCGGAGGTCTTATCAATCGAAACGCCCGGTGGGCGAGATTTTGATGGACGCACTTCCCGGCACCCTGGTTCTTACCCTGGCCGCCATGGTGTTTGCCTCCGTCTCCGGAATCGCGCTCGGCGTTTTGGCCTCCCTGCAATTCCGCAAATGGCCGGATCAGATCATTCAGTTCTTCAGTGTTACCGGAATTTCTGCACCATCCTTTTTTACCGGAATCATTATCGCCTTTCTGTTTGGATTTGTGTGGAGCGGCTTTACGGGACTGCCGATGACGGGCAGTCTGTATGCCGTCGACCCAATAGACGGACGGTATATACAGTGGCGGAACCTTATTCTTCCGGCCCTCACATTGGGAATCCGGCCACTGGCGATCATCAGCCAGCTTACGCGGGGTGCTATGCTCGACGTTTTGGATCAGGACTATATCCGTACCGCCCGGGGAAAAGGCCTTTCCCGAAGCAGAATCATATTCCGGCACGCACTCCCCAACGCCCTGAACCCGGTGATCACAGCCGTGACGGGTTGGTTTGCCGAACTTCTGGCCGGGGCATTTTTTGTAGAATTTATTTTTGGATGGCAGGGCATCGGAAAGGTTACGGTGGAGGCTCTGGAGAAGTTGGACTTCCCCGTTCTAATGGGCTCCATTCTGCTGACCGCCTTCTTTTTTACCGTTACCAACTTGCTTGCCGATCTGCTCTACCGCGTGGCCGATCCTCGTGTAAAACTGCGGTAATATTTTTTCCGAATCCGCCGGTTTTTCTTGCAGAATCCGGTTTTATTTCGGAACTTTAAAAGAATACACTCGCCCATTTCATCTCTCTTCATCCCTAATCTCTGAATCTGTTTTTCTAACGTCAAAACTTTTGCTGCATGAAAACAGTTTCGAGTATTATTCTTCGAAAAGGACCGGTATTCAATGTGGTTTCCCCGGAAACACCCGTATTGCACACCATTCAGTTGATGAGTTGTGAAAACTGCGATTTTGTGGTGGTGAAAACCGATAATTTCTATCTGGGGATCCTTACCGAAGCCGATTATACCCGAAAAGTGGTGATGAAGAATCTCAATGCCGACAAGCTGAAGGCGAAGGATATCATGAACACGAATCTCCCCATCGTTCACTACGACGAAAGCATTGAAAAATGTATGAAGCTGATGGATCAGTTTCACATTCACCAGTTACCGGTATTCAACGACATGACTTTTGTAGGTGTGATCACCATGGAAGACATTATCCGCGAAGCGGTATTCAGTCACGATATTTTCGATGAAGTGGGATTGGTATAATCAGCGGATCACCAGTTCACGGATAGTATTGCTGCCGAGTGCCTCATTTACCCGCTTGATGATGGTTTCCTTCTGATAGTGAAGTTCCTGTTTCAGCGGGGCCACGGATGTTGTAACAAACAGCGTCTGGTTGATGATTTGTATTCTGTCGGTATAGCGCGCGATCGTTTTTCCCATGATTTCCGCCCAAAGATCCTCAATGCGGGCGCTCTGAACCCCGTATTTCAATTTGCTTCTTTCCAGAAAGATCTGGAGTGCTTCTCCCAATGAATATTCTCCCATAACCCTAAGTTAGTCTAATTATCCGTATCCTTTATTGTCTCAGATCAATAATGTCAAAATCCGCACCAAGTTTCCGGAGGGCCGACTCCAGACGGTCGCGGTGTGTATCGGTGATAAAAACCTGACCGGTCTGCAGCACGCACACTTTCTGAAGCAGATTGTGCATCCGGTTTTCGTCCAGTTTCTCAAAAACATCGTCCAGCAGGAGCAGGGGAGGGAATCCCTTGATTTCGCGGATTACTTCGCATGCCGCCAGCTTGAGGGCAAAGAGAAGACTTTTTCGTTGGCCCTGCGAGGCGATTGATTTAAAGGGTTGCCCCTGAAGCGTAAAAATGAGTTCATCGCGATGTATACCGGAGCCGGTACGCTGCATCATCAGATCGCGCTGACGGTTGGCCGCCAGGATTTCTTCCAGGGGCGCTTTATCGAGCGGACTCGTATATTCAATGGTGATCGTTTCCTGATCGCCTGCGATTTCCCGATAGATCCGGTTCACCAGATGTACGAACCCCGAAAAGAACCGTTTCCGTTCGGCATGGATATGGTTTCCGGGCTGTGCCAGCTGAAGGTCGTAGATATCGAGCAGTCCATAATCGGTTTGACCGCTGTCGTAGGCCGATTTCAGGTAGCTGTTCCGCTGCTGCAGCACCCGGGTGTACTGCATAAGATGCGCCAGATAGTCGGGATTGATCTGCGAAAGAAGCATATCCGCAAACTTTCGCCTTTCTTCACTGCCGCCGGTAATCAGTTCCACGTCGTCGGGAGCGATCATGATACAGGGAAAGCGCCCGATATGTGATGAAATTTTTGCATAGGTTTCGCCGTCAACCGCCACCTCCTTTTTCCCGGTTTCCCGGAGAATGACCGTGGCTTGGCGACGCTGATCTTCCAGGTTCCAGTCGCCCGCAATCCGGAATCCGCTCTGCCCATGTCGGGTGCTGGCCGCGTCCGACTTGGAAAAATAGGAGCGGGTAAAGCAGAGGAAGTAGATCGCGTCCAGCAGATTGGTCTTGCCGGTACCGTTGGGTCCGCAGATGCCGGTAATGCGCTGACGGAAAGGATATTCCGTATCCGGGTGATTTTTAAACTGGAACAGCTGTAAATTATGAAGATACATCGCCGCAAAGTTAGCAAAGGCTGTCCATAAACAGGCGCCTGCATCCCAATGTGTTAAGCTTCAATGACAAGTCTGAGATTTTCCCTTGAATTGTAAACTTTACACCTTATATTTGCCCCTCAAATTTTAGTAACGTGGCAACAAAGTTTTCAAAAGAGACCTATCTGTACTGGTACGAGCTGATGTTATTGATCCGGAACTTCGAACTGAAGGCTGAAGAGATGTATAAAATGCACGGAAAAATCCGCGGTTTTTTCCACGCATATATTGGACAGGAAGCAATTGCAGCAGGCTGTATGACGGCTACCAGGGCAGAAGATCCCTTTGTAACGGGATATCGCGACCACGGTTTGGCACTGGCCAAAGGGATTTCCGCCAACGCATGTATGGCAGAACTGTACGGTAAAGCCACAGGATGTGCCAAGGGAAAGGGCGGAAGTATGCACTTCTTCGGTAAAAAAGAAAGATTCTTCGGCGGCCACGGTATCGTGGGTGCCCAGATCGGTACCGGAGCGGGACTTGCCTTTGCTGAAAAATACCTGGGTACCGACAATGTTGCCCTTTCCTTCTTCGGCGATGGAGCTGCCCGTCAGGGTATGCTGCACGAAGTGTTTAACCTGGCCATGACCTGGAAACTCCCCGTAATCTTCATCTGCGAAAACAACCACTACGCGATGGGTACCTCTGTACAGAGAACCAGTAACGTAATCGATATCTATAAGCTGGCAGATGCTTACGATATGCCGGCCGATACCATCGACGGTATGAGCCCCGAAGCTGTTCACGAAGGCGTTGCCCGTGCGGTAAAACGCGCCCGCGAAAACGGTGGACCAACACTGCTCGAGATTAAGACCTACCGCTATAAAGGTCACTCCATCTCCGACCCGCAGAAATACCGTACCAAGGACGAAGTTGAAGAGTACAAACAAAAAGACCCCATTGAAGCGGTTCTCAAAACCATTCTTGACAACAAGTTCGCGACAATGGAAGAAATAAATGTCATCAATGAACGTGTGAACGCTCAGGTTGAAGAGTCTGTTCGCTTTGCCGAAGAGTCTCCCTTCCCTGCAGATGATGAACTGCTGAAAGATGTTTACATGCAGCCGGACTATCCGTTCATTACCGATTAATCCCAACCAACACGATTTAACACTAATCAATGAGCGCACAAACACCCGTAACTCCCGAAACAAATGTTAAGGATGCCGAAGCAAGGGCAATCGGTTTCTGGGAACAGAACAGCAAGAAGATACTCACTTTCAGCGCAGTGGTAATTGTAGCTGTAGGAGCATTCCTGGGCTATAAGAACTTCGTTCAGCTTCCCGGTGAAGAAAAAGCCGCCGAAGACATGTTCAAGGCAGAAGAATATTTCCGTCAGGATTCTGTGGCCAAAGCCCTTAACGGCGATGGTCTGAATGCCGGCTTCCTGAAAATCATCGAGCGTCACAGCGGTACCGATGCAGCCAACCTGGCGCATTACTACGCAGGAGCAAGCTTCCTGAAACAGGGCGACTTCAACAACGCTGTAAAATACCTTCAGGGCTTCAAATCCGGTACCCCTACCATCCAGGCACGCGCTTACGGCCTGCTCGGTGACGCCTATGCCGAACTGGGTAAAAAAGATGAGGCAGTTGACATGTATAAAAAAGCAGGCAACGCTGTTCCTGAAGACGAAAGCTTCTCTTCCGAATATCTTTTCCGTGCAGGATACCTCCTGGAAAGTAACGGTAAAAACAAGGAAGCGATTGAAATTTACAAGGTGATCAAGCAGAAATATCCCAGAACACAAAGAGGATATGATATCGACAAATACCTTGCTCGTATCGGGGAAGTGAAATAGTTCATTACATATTTAACGTTACAGATGGCTACAGCAGGTAACAGTAATTTATTCGATATACCATCAGGCATCCATTTAGAGGATGCCTGTGTTGTAACTGTGCGCACCGAATGGAATGCCGCAATTGTTGACGAACTGGAAAACGGTGTAAAAAAAATACTCGACACCTACAAGATTCCCAACCGCACCATCGTTGTGCCCGGTGCTTTTGAACTTCCGTTCGGCGTAAAAAGCTATTGGGAAACCTATAAATATACCGACAACCGACCGGCTGCCTTTATTGCACTCGGAACCGTTGTAAGGGGAGATACCCCACATTTCGATTATGTGTGCAATGCGGCAACCGATGGTATCGTTCAGTTGAACCTTCAACTTCCCGTACCCACCATCTTTGGGGTACTTACCGTAAACACACAGGAGCAGGCCGAAGAAAGAATAGGCGGTAAACACGGACACAAGGGCGAAGAGGCCGCCATTACCGCCATAAAAATGATCCTGCTGCAGCGGAGTTACAAAAAATAAAGGACATTTGACTAAATTCCGTTTGTATGAATGTGCAGATTTTCGTTCCCTGCTTTGTTGATCAGCTTTTTCCGCAGACCGCCTTCAACATGATCAAGGTGCTGGAAAAAGTCGGATGTGCGGTTGACTACAACGAAAATCAAACCTGCTGCGGTCAGCCGGCATTCAACGCCGGATTCTGGGATGAATCCCGCGCCGTATGCAGCAAGTTTATCAAAGACTTTTCGGGTAGCGATTACATCGTTGTGCCCAGCGCATCCTGCACCGGATTTATCCGAAACTATTATCCCAAACTGTTCGACAACTCCTCCCTGCACAACGATGTGAAGGATCTGCAGAAAAGAATCTTCGAATTCTCGGAGTTCATGACGAAAATTCTGGGTATCACCAACGTTGGCGCGGAATTGAACGGAAAGGCAACCTATCACGACTCCTGTGCGGGATTGCGGGAGTGCCGCATCAGGGAAGAGCCCCGGAAGCTCCTGAGCCAGGTAAAGGGACTGGAATTTGTAGAAATGGCCGAAAACGAAACCTGTTGCGGATTCGGCGGTACGTTCTCCGTAAAATTTGAACCAATATCCGTGGCTATGGCCGAGCAGAAACTCAACCATGCCCGGGATACGGGAGCGGAATACATTATTTCCACCGATCTTTCCTGTCTGATGCATATCGACGGTGTACTCAAGCATAAGGATTACAACCTGAAAACCATGCATATTGCCGATGTTCTGGCAAGCGGATGGTAACGTATTAAAAAAAACTCTGATGGCTTACTGGTTAATCAAATCGGAACCGTTCAAATATTCCTGGGAACAATTTGAAAAGGATAAAAAAACTTTCTGGGACGGCGTAAGAAACTATGCCGCCCGGAACAACCTGAAAGCAATGAAGAAGGGCGATCTTGCTTTCTTCTATCACAGCAACGAAGGACTCGCCATCGTGGGTATCGCAAAGGTGGTGAAGGAACACTATCAGGATCCCACAACCGAAGACCCGAACTGGGTGGCGGTAGATTTTTCTCCTGTAAAAAAACTCAACAAGCCGGTTACACTTGCGCAGATAAAAAACGATCCACGATTGTCCGAAATGGCACTGGTTCGGCTGGGTCGTTTATCGGTACAACCCGTTACAGAAAAAGAATGGAAAATAATTTGTGATTTAGCCGAAGAAATTTCCTAAATTGCCATTTCCAAAACCAACTGTATGAAGGCGTCGTAATACTCACGGCGCCTTATTTTTTTTATTTATCCCATGAAGAAGAAACTCGTAGTGCTCACGGGAGCTGGAATCAGCGCAGAAAGCGGCCTGAAGACCTTCAGAGACAGTGATGGTCTTTGGGAAGGATACGATGTATACGAAGTGGCAACACCCCGTGCCTGGAAGAAAAACCCTCAGCTTGTTCTCGATTTCTACAATATGCGCAGGAGAGATGTGGCAGCTGCCCAACCCAACCGCGCACACTACGTGCTGGCAGAACTGGAAGAAAAATTTGATGTACGGATCATCACTCAGAATATCGATGACCTGCACGAAAGAGCCGGATCCACGCAGGTTTTGCATTTGCATGGCGAGATATTCAAAATGCGCAGTGAAAAAGACAATAATCTGATTTACGAAATCCGGAACGATATGACCTATGGGGACAGGGCCGACGACGGTGGATTACTGCGCCCACATATCGTTTGGTTTGAAGAAGAAGTGCCGATGATGGATGCCGCTGCTCAACTGACATCCGAAGCCGATCTTTTTTTGGTGGCAGGAACTTCATTGGCCGTTTATCCCGCCGCGGGATTGCTGCGCTACACCGCCTATGGCATTCCAAAATTTATTGTCGATCGGAAAATACCGCAGGTACAGGAACTTCACGAATTCACCCTATTTGAAAAGCCCGCTACCGAAGGCATGGAACAACTGAAAGAATTGCTGCTTTCCTCCGCCTATTAAACGAAAAAAAGGCGGGGCCTAAGCTCCGCCTTTTCGAAATTCCGGGTAAACAACTCGTTTATTGCTCCAGCGGAATTTCGCCAAGATCTGTAGCCTGACCATCAGCTACCTCTACATTTTCTTTTACCACATCTTTATAAGGATCTTTGGCATCAACAATTACCGTGTGTGTACCAGGTTTAACCTGCAGTACAAATGCACCTTCCGTAACGGCGGCCTTTACCGTATCGGTACCCTGGATGGCCCATACTTCCGTTGCCTGATCGGCAGGATTAACCCTTCCGGTAATGGAACCACCTTCAAGTGATTTAAATGCGTACATTCCTGTTGTTGCAAATACAATGGCAGCTGCTCCGATGAATTTCAATTTCATGAGTCAAGTTTTAAAAGTTTCAACAAATATTTCATTCAGAATGAAGAGATTCTCTTCAGGATTTCCTTCTACGGCAACCGGTTAAGGAGAAGATGAGTTAGCGCCGAAACTGTCGTGAGAGAGCGTCGATGGTAATACGGTTGATAAAATACAAGCATCGTGCCAAAACAAATTTCGTCCGCACTCAGCGCGGATTCGTAACATAGGCCAGTCCATCACGGGTACTCACCATACTAACGGTGGCGGACATACGAACACCACGGTTGCTGTCGGGGGCCCGGAAAACATAACTATCACCCGGAGCAATATTTTCAGCAGTTAACTGTTTGGTTTGCCAGATTTCGCCGTTGGCCTTGATATATTGAAGTTCAACGATTACGGTATTCAATGTCACCGGTGCGGCATTATGCAGATGTATCCGAATATCGTACAATCCACCGGTGGCTCCCCTGGTAAAGTCCAGTTTTTCCAGACGGACATCTTTAAAATAGCCGGCAACAGCGGCTTCCCGCGGATTTTCCACCGCTTGTAATACGGCGTTGGGTGCTGCAGGCCGACGTACCGTCGTTTCCGGTAGTTTTGGCTGGGTTACAAATTTCGCCTGCGTATCCTGAAGAGGATTCGACATTTCAGCGGTGCCAGTTACCTCTCCGTTGTTGTTGCCCGGAGGGGCAGGGTACACTTCCCGTTGCGATGGAACCGCCACATCGGATTTCGTCGCGGCAACCAATGTACCGATCCCTTTCTTCGTCTGTTCATTATCGTCAGTTCCTTCAACGATCCCTTCAGCCGGGAAAACGAAATTTCCCGGAGATTCAGGCACTTTTTCCGACTGTGCAATTTCTGCTACAGTGGAAGCGGGCAGTACAAGCCCATCTGGGGTGTCGGAAGCAGGCCAGAATATCGCCGTAACCGCACCGCCGATAATCAGGAAGAGCACAGCGGCGACAAAAGCAGAGCTACCCGCCCGCAACCGTGTAGCTTGCCCGATTTTCGGATTGCCATACCGCATCTCGTCCGGAAATCCCGTGGCAGAGGAATGGGGATAAAGCTCGCCTTCCCCGGACATGGAAGACACTTCGACGGTTTTCCGTATGGCATCGGTATCTCTGTCCGGAATCGGTTCCGGTTGGGGAACCGTTTCAGAAACATCCCGGACAGCCTCCCGGGCTTGAGGACTCGGCGCAACCGGAATGGATACATGGATCCGACGTTGCGGTTTTAATACCGTTTCAGGCTGTTTGGACGACACAGGACCGGAAGAAGCGACCTCCCCTGGGCCTTCGGTGCCCGACTTCCGGTAAAATCGATCATAGGGTTGCTCTTCCACCAGGGGAGCGTAGGGTGCGAGTTCCGGCACTTCTCCCGGATACCGCCAGGCCGCACTTTTGCCCTCCACCCACACCAGATCATAGGGTTTTAACCCCAGTGCAATGAGTTCGTCGAACTCCAGCGGCCCCGTTTGCCGATTGCTTCTTAGCAGCAGATAAGTAGCCATAATCAACGGTTTTACCCAAACTATCGCCAAAGCAGTGCCGCAGATTGTGAAAACTTCGTTATAAAATGGATAAAACCCTGATTTAACGGGCTTTTTTCGACCTGCCAATATGTGAAAACAAGGGGGAAAAATAACGGTAAAAATACCGGTTAAACGCTGGTAATCAGGGGTAAAAAAAGTAAATTTGCATCCTTGCCGGAGTAGTCCGGCAACCGCCTTTTGATCAAAAAAAGATACACCTGAAATTTATGGAAGAAAACAGTTTGCCGCAGGAGACGCAGGATAATAACAGGATCATCCAGATCAATATCGAGGAGCAGATGAAAACTGCGTATATCGACTATTCCATGTCGGTAATCGTAGGTAGGGCCTTGCCTGATGTCCGCGACGGTTTCAAACCTGTACACCGCCGCATCCTTTACGCGATGAATGAACTGGGCGTAAACTCGAACAAGCCGCACAAGAAATCGGCCCGTGTGGTAGGGGAAGTATTGGGTAAATACCACCCGCACGGTGACAGTTCCGTTTACGATGCAATGGTTAGGATGGCTCAGGAATGGAACATGCGTTATACCATGGTCGACGGCCAGGGTAACTTCGGTAGCCAGGACGGCGACGAACCGGCGGCAATGCGTTATACGGAAGTGCGTCTGAAAAGAATCGGCGAAAGCATGCTCGACGATATCGAAAAGGATACGGTCGACTTCCAGCTGAACTTCGACGACTCCCTTCAGGAACCAACGGTACTGCCTACCCGCATTCCCCAGCTGCTGGTGAACGGATCCAGCGGTATCGCCGTGGGTATGGCCACCAACATGATGCCGCACAACCTCTCGGAAGTAATCGACGGCTGTATTGCCTATATCGACAACCGCGACATCACCATCGAAGAACTTTGCAAGCACGTTAAAGCTCCCGACTTCCCGACCGGTGGTATCATCTGGGGCATGGAAGGCGTTAAACAAGCTTTCCTCACAGGTAGGGGACGGGTGGTACTGCGGGGTAAACTCCACGTGGAAACCAAACCCTCCGGCAGGGAAACCATTATCATTACCGAAGTACCTTACCAGGTTAACCGCGACGCACTCTGCGACCGGATCGGACAACTCGTTACCGACAAAACCCTGGACGGTATCGCCCATATCAACAACGAATCAAACCAGAAAGAAGGCACCCGGATTGTTATCGATCTGAAACGCGATGCCGTTGCCAATATCGTCATCAATCAACTCTACAAGTTCACCGAACTCCAGACTTCTTTCGGTATCAACAACGTCGCCCTCGTAAAGGGACGTCCCAAAATTCTGAACCTCAAGGATCTTATTTCCGAGTTTATCGAATTCCGTCATGAGGTTGTGGTGCGGAGAACACAGTATGAACTCAAGGAAGCGCAGAAAAAAGCGCATATCCTCAAGGGTTACCTGATCGCACTGGATCACCTCGACGAGGTAATCGCCATGATCCGGAATTCTCCCACACCCGAACAGGCTCGCGAAAACCTGATCAACGCCGGTTGGGGAATCGATGAAATCCAGGCCAAAGCCATTCTGGAACTGCGTCTGCAGCGTCTTACCGGAATGGAACGCGACAAGATCCGCGAAGAATACGATCAGCTGATGAAACTGATTCACGGTCTCGAGGAACTCCTCGCAAACGAAGGACTCCGCTTCGAACTGATCAAAAAAGAGTTGCTGGAAGTAAAAGAAAAATTCGGCGACGAAAGAAAATCGGAAATTACCTATCTCGCCGATGAAATGAACATCCTCGACTTCATTGCGGAAGAAGATGTGGTGATCACCATTTCGCACCTCGGTTATATCAAGCGTACATCCGCTACCGAATACCGTCAGCAGAAAAGAGGCGGCAGGGGAGCCCTGGCCGGAAAAACCCGCGACGAGGACTTTATCGAACACCTCTTCGTGGCTTCAACCCACCATTCACTGCTGTTTTTCACCGAAAAAGGAAGGTGTTACTGGCTTAAGGTATACGAAATCCCCGAAGGAGAAAAGAACAGCAAGGGACGAGCGATCCAGAACCTTATGCAGCTGCCGCCCGACGACAAGGTCCGCGCCATTATCGATGTGGCCAAACTGGATGATAAAGATTACATAAATAGTCACTATATTGTCCTCTGTACCAAGCGAGGTATCATCAAAAAGACCCTGCTGGAAGAATTCAGCCGGCCACGCCAGAGCGGTGTTAACGCCATCACCATTGTGGAGGGCGACCAGCTCCTGGAAGCCAAACTCACGGATGGTTCATCCGAAATCATGATGGCCGTACGAAGTGGTAGGGCAATCCGTTTCCCCGAAGACAAGGTCCGACCCACCGGCCGCGGTGCCATCGGAGTATCCGGTATCGAAGTCGACGATCAGCACGACGAGGTAGTTGGCATGGTATGTGTTTCTAAAGAGGATAAATCACGGACTATATTGGTTGTCAGCGAGAAAGGATTTGGGAAACGTACGCCGCTGACCGATGAAAACGGCGAAGATGTGTACCGTATAACCAATAGGGGTGGTAAGGGTGTGAAAACAATGAGCATCACGGAAAAAACCGGTAGCCTCGTCGGAATTCTGGATGTGACCGAAAAACAGGATCTGATGATTACCTGTAAGAGCGGTCTTACCATCCGAACCGCCGTAGCCGATATCCGCGAAGCCGGCCGCGCAACCCAGGGTGTAAAACTTATCCGTCTGGATGAAAACGACGAAATCGCCGCCATCACCAAGATCGACGAAATGGAGGAGGAAGAACAGCCGGTTGCGGAAGAAAATGGTGAAACCGGAGCCACTCCGGAACAACCGGCCGCCGGAGAAACACCAACCGAAGAAAATCCATCTAACGAATAATCCTGGGGAGCAGGGTTAATATTGTGACCAGATAAAATAAGAACGAAATGAAAAGAATCTTTTTAATTTGCTTGCTGGCCGTGTCGGTTGCAGGAGCATCCGCTCAGAAGATCGACAAGGTGAATGATCTTCTTGCACAGAAAAAACTCGACCAGGCAAAGGTTGAAATTGATAAGATCCTGGAGAACGAAAAATTCCAGAAGAACGCCGATGTGTGGTATGCCAAGGCGAAAGTGTATGCGGCCATTGCCGACGACAGTAATGTTTCGCCCAACGTTCCCGGCGCCCGCGACGTGGCTTTCGAAGCGCTGAAAAAATACATCGATCTCGAGACCCAGCAGAAATACATCAGCCTGCAATTCGACCAGTTCCGTCCGCTGATGTCGATCTACTCCGGCTATTTCCAGCAGGGGGCAAACGACTTCAACAACAAACAGTACGAGCAGGCCTTCAACAGCTTTCTTAAAGCAGGCGCCGTAAGCAACCTGATGACCGAAAAAAAATGGGCAAACACACCGCTCGACACCACCATCATCCTGTATACGGCTGTAGCCGCACAGAACGCCAAAAAAGAAGATTCAGCAGCGAAGTACTACCAAATCCTTACCGACCACAAAGTGAATGGTCAGGGTATGGAAGATTGCTACAAGTGGCTGGCCGATTACTATGCGCGTAAGGAAGATATTCCCAACGCCCAGAAATACCTGGCCCTTGGTCGTGAACTCTTCCCGAAAGATCCGTTCTGGGCAAGCATGGAGCTGGATATTCTCCGTGAGTCCGGCGACAAGGATGCGCTCTTTGCCAAATACGAGCAAATCCTGGCCGACGATCCCCGGGCAGACATCTTCTACAACTACGCACTGGAACTTTACCAACATGGCTATAACCCGGATATCACCAAAAGACCGGCCAACTCCGTTGAACTGATCTCCAAAGTGGAATCAAACCTGAAAAAAGTGCTGGAACTGCAGCCCGACAACCACCAGGCTGCCCTGGTACTCGGACAGGTTTACTACAACCGGGGTGTTGACCACCAAAATCTGGCCGTAGCGGCAAAAGGTACCAAACCGGAAGAAGTGAAGAAAAGAGCCGACGAGAAAGCTGCAGCCATCGCCGAATACGATCTGGCTATGCCGTACCTTGATATGGTACAGAAAAAGCTTTCACCCATGGGTAAGTTGAAAATGGACGATAGAACAGCCCTCAAAAATGCACTTGACCTCATGATCATCATCTACGATCAGAAAGGCCAGAAAGACAAAATGAAAGAGTTTGAGGTGAAATATAACAACGTGGATAAGGAACACTAAACTCAATTGGAATATTTAAAAGAAAAGCCGCAGTGATGCGGCTTTTCTTTTAAACACGATTTTATACACGATTATGGAGTTATTATTTTGGATGACAGGAGTGCAGGGCACGTCCGAAGCCGTTAACGTACAATGAACGTAAAAGACCGTATTCAGGCAGCGAAACCAGCAGAAGGGAATAATCCTGATTTTCTGCGATAATCGCGGACGCCTATTTAACATAATATAAATTATAGTCAATTTCGACAACAACGTACAAATTGATTATAACCCATGCTGCAAAGGATTTCCTTAAATATGACGTCACATTAAATATAAGCCTCCCTGGCGAAAATTTCCCTAACTTTCCCTCATGTCCTCGCTCAAAATCCAACTCTCCAACTTAATTCGCATTGGCAATTCCCAGGAAATGCGCGACGCCGTCATGGATTTCGTCGGAAATAATCCGAATCGTTTTGATGCGCTGATGGACTGCATTACCGGCGGCGATACGAAGCTGGCGCAATATGCCATGTATCCATTCGGTTTTATCCTGGAGAAATATCCGGAACTCGGCCGTAAACATATTCCAACCATTATGGAGCTGCTGAAAAAGGATTCCCTGCACACGGCTTTCCGCAGAAACATCACACGGGTGTTGCAGTACATGGAACTTCCCGAAGAAATCCATGGTGAATTGATCGACCAATGTTTCCGGATGATCGAAAACCCTCAGGAACTGCCGGCCGTCAAAGCCAATGCCATCGGGATACTGGAAAGACTTTACCAATACTATCCAGAGATCGCCAATGAGATTACCCTGGTGCTGGAAGAAAATTATGAAAGAGAAAGCCCGGCGTTTAGGAGCCGGGCCAAAAAATTATTGCGCATTCTGCGTTCCGCCGGTTGATGGCGCGGATTTTTTCTGTCCGTGTCCGCCATGGCCGTGGCGCTTGTTCGAGCCCTGGTTGTTCGGGCCCTTATTACTCCTGCCGTTACGCCATTTGCCCTGGGGCTTTCTTCCTTTTCCACCGCTTCCGGGTTTCCCACCGCCGCCGCCGCGTCGCATCGGACTGTATTCGGGCTGCGGCCCCAATCCAAGTCCCTCTGGAATAGCCAGCTTGGGAACTTCACGTTCCATCAGCTGCTCGATATTGGCAAATTTGCGCTGATCACGTGGATTGATAAAGGTGATCGCCGTTCCGGTTGTGGCCGCACGGGCGGTTCTACCGATACGGTGAATATAGTCTTCGGGGTCGGGCGGTACATCGTAGTTGACCACCAGACTGATCCCTTCCACATCAATACCGCGGGAAATCACGTCGGTACCGATCAGAATCGGCAATTTCCGGGCCTTGAACCGCAGCATGATCTCCTCACGCTCGGCCTGCTCCAGATCCGAGTGAAAGGCTTCTACCTGAAAACCCTTGCGTTTGAGCTCCAGATGGAGTTTCTTAACGGTATCTTTAGTTGAAGCAAACACTATAATACTCTGTCTTTCATCACTTTGTAAGATGTGACTGAGTAAGGCCGATTTCTGTTCATCAAAGGCCATATAGGCTTGCTGAAGAATGCCGTCTGCGGGTTTGGAAACGGCGATATTGATCTGTGCAGGATCTTTAAGTATCTTATTGGCCAGCGTACGGATCTTCGGCGGCATGGTTGCTGAGAACAGCAGTGTTTGCCGCTTTTCGGGCAGGTACTTGATGATCTTGATGATATCATCGTAAAAGCCCATGTCCAGCATCCGGTCGGCCTCATCCAAAATCAGGTGCTCCAGATGGTTAAAATTCATCGCTCCGGAAGCCAGGTGGCCGATCAGCCGGCCGGGCGTGGCAATGATGATATCGGCTCCGGCCTGAATCGCTTTTTTCTGCTGCGACCAAAGCTGTCCGTCCCCGCCACCATAAACCGCCATCGAACTGATGCCGGAAAAATAGCCCAGCGCCTCCACCTGCTGGTCGATCTGCTGCGCCAGCTCCCGCGTCGGGGCCAATACCAACGTGTTCAGCGCCCTGTTTTCGGTATTCATTAATTTATGAATCACCGGAAGCAGATAAGCCGCCGTTTTACCTGTACCCGTCTGTGCACAGGCAATCAGATCTTTATTCTGTAATATGAGGGGAATGGCTTGTTCTTGTATCGGAGTCGGCTGCTTGAAATTCATTGCGTACAAACCTTCCATCAGGTTCGCATCTAATCCAAAATCTTCAAAATTCATTTTCTGACGTAAATTCTTATATGTTACTATTCTAGTAAAGATAATCTAACATATTAAGAATTAAGCCATCCCAGCGTAAATTTCCCTCGACTAAGCGTTTCCGGAAGAATGCCCCCAGCCTCAAATCTCCAAAAAAAATTCAGGCATTCTTTATAACTAATTAATTTTAAATTAATTATAAACAAATGCCTGAACCTTAAAACGTCGGAATCGGTTAGTACAGTACCCGAACTTTAATGGTATCTTTTATCTCACGGAGCAGCTCCATGGCTTTTTTTGACAGCTTTTTGTCGATATCCAGCACCACATAACCGATCGCATCGTTGGTTTTCAGATACTGTCCAAGGATGTTGATATTGTTCTGAAAGAGCTGGGTGTTGATCTGCCCGAGTACCCCCGGCACGTTCCGGTGGATGTGCAGAATCCGGTGCGCCCCTTCCACCGGCGGAAGTCCGATCGCCGGAACGGTATGGGATCCGTTGGTAATCCCTCTTTCCAGGTATTGGAAAAGTTTGACACTTACGTCTTCTCCGATGTTCTGCTGTGCTTCTTCAGTAGAGCCGCCGATATGTGGTGTCAGGATCACATTCGGAAGCCCTTGAAGGGGCGTTTCGAAGGTGTCGCCGTTTTTCTCGGGTTCCCAGGGATATACGTCGATGGCGGCACCGCTGAGTTCCCCATCTTTCAGGGCTTTTGCCAGCGCAGGCAAATCCACAACTTCTCCGCGGGCATAATTGATCAGGATCGCACCTTTCTTGAAATATTTGAGATTGTTCTTGTTGATCAGGTTTTTGGTCTGAGCCGTTTCGGGAACATGGAGGGAAACGATATCAGCCTGACTGAGCAGTTCCTTCATGGATTTGGCTGCCGTGGCATTCCCCAGCGGAAGTTTGGTTTCGATATCGTAGAAAACAACCTTCATACCGAGTGCTTCGGCCAGTACACTGACCTGGGAGCCGATGTTGCCGTAGCCGATAATCCCCATCGTTTTACCCCTCACTTCAAAACTACCTTTGGCATCTTTCATCCAAATTCCGTTGTGAGCGGCACTGTTTTTGTCGATAATGCGACGAATGAGAATAATGGAAAGGCCGATGACGAGTTCGGCCACACTGCGGGTATTACTGTACGGCGCGTTGAATACGACAACGCCGTGATCGGTAGCCGCTTTCAGGTCGACCTGGTTGACACCGATACAGAAACAGCCGATCGCCTGCAGCTTGGGAGCCGCATTCAGCACTTTTTCCGTGATCTGGGTTTTTGAGCGTATGCCCAACAGATGAACGTCTTTCACAGCCTTGATGAGTTCCTCTTCGGGAAGTGCGCCGGAAAGCTTTTTCACATTAACATAGCCTGCGTCCTTGAAATACTGAACGGCCTTGTCGCTGATGTTCTCAAGAAAAAGAATATTAATCTTCTCCTTGGGATAACTGGTTTGTGTTTTGTCTGCCATTTGTCCGGGTGTGTTGTTTTGAGGTGGGCTAAGTTACACCATAAATATAAATTTACAGTCCTTACCTTTGCCAGCATTTAGTCATCTGTAAAAGATCTATCCATTGAAGTACCTCGGGTTTGTTTTGGTTTGTTCGATTGTATTAATGGCTTGTGGAGGTGAAAATCCCCGGGCAGCGAAGAAAAAACCGACAGCGGAATTACCGCTGAAGCGTGTGAGTGATGAAGAAATTGAATATTACCAGCGCGCCGCCGCACATTTTTATGATTCCGCCCTCGCACGAACGGGTTTCAACGGAGCCATGCTGGTGGCCAAAAACGGGGAAATCGTGTTCGAACGGTATAACGGCGCGAAACATCTCGGACAGAACGACACCATCGATCAAAATACGCCCTTCCATCTGGCTTCTGTTTCCAAAACCTTTACCGCCATGGCCATTCTCAAGCTCTGGCAGGAAAAGAAACTGGACCTCAGCGATACCCTGGGCACCTATTTCCCGGGCTTTCCGTACAAGAGCGTCAATATCCGTATGCTGCTGAATCATCGTAGCGGTCTTCCCAACTATACCCACTATCTGGATCACTACAAATGGGATAAACGCATCAAAGCCACCAACCAGGATATCCTGCAGTCGCTTTATACCTACCATCCTCCCCTACAGTTTGTGACCGGTAAGCATTTCGGTTATTGCAATACCAACTATGCCCTGCTCGCCCTGATCATCGAAAAAGTGAGCGGAAAATGGTACGGCGACTACCTGGCCGAAAACTTTTTCCGTCCACTGGGCATGCACAACAGTTTTGTTTTCCGTTGGGAGGATTCCGCCCGTGTTACCCCCTCCTACGAATCGAACAACCGCCTCTACCCGCTGGATTTTCTGGATCTGGTATATGGCGATAAAAATATTTACAGCACACCCCGCGATCTGTTGAAATGGGATCAGGCCCTGTACTCCGGAAAATACTTCACACAGGCCACACTCGATTCGGCCTATCTGCCCTATAGTCTGGAAAAACCCGGTGTCCGCAACTACGGACTCGGCTGGAGGATGATGGTTCCTCCCGATGGACCGAAAATCATTTATCACAACGGATGGTGGCACGGCAACAATACAGTGTTTACACGGCTTGTAGCCGATACGGCGACCATCATCGTACTGGGCAACAAAAGAAATGCCGCCATTTACCGCGTGAAACCCCTGTTCCGCTACTTCCCTTCCTATTCCGGAGCGCAGGAAGACATGGAAAATTGATCCCTGCATGAACCGGTTTCCCTATATTTAGGTAAACTTAGCACGATGCAACTGTTTTCCGCCGCCGGGATCCGTGAATGGGACGCCTATACCATACGTCAGGAACAGATTTCATCAGAGATGCTCATGGAACGGGCTGCCGAAGCCTGTGCGCGATGGATTCGAAGCCGATTTCCCGAAACGATACCCGTATTCATTTTTTGCGGGAAGGGAAATAACGGTGGTGACGGCCTGGCCATTGCCCGCATGCTGGATCAGTCGGGCTATCGCGTTACCGTTTATATCACGGAGTCCGGCCAGATGGGCACCGACGATTTTCAGATCAATCTCTCCCGTATTCACCACACGGGCTGTGAACTTTTCTATATTCAGAACAACAGCCAGCTGCCCGGAATTCCGGCCGACGCCATCATTGTCGATGCACTGTTGGGAACCGGCCTCAACCGACCGGTGTCCGGTTTTCAGGAAGAACTGATCAACCATCTCAATGCCCATGGTAACCCCATCATCGCCATTGATATTCCCTCCGGGATGTCGATTGATCAATCTTCGGTCGGAAATACGTGTATCCGCGCCCGTTATACACTCAGCTTTCAGCAAACCAAACTGCCCTTTTTGTTGCCCGAAAACAGCGCTTCCACCGGCGAGGTTGTGGTACTCGACATCAGATTGCACGAAGGATTCCGAAACCAGAAACCGACCAAACTGGAATTGGTTGAAGAAGCGTGGATCCGTATGCTGTACAAACGGCGGGACCAATTCTCCAACAAGGGGAATTTCGGACATGCTCTCCTGTTAGCCGGATCGCCCGGCATGATGGGCGCCGCTGTCATGGCGGCCTCTGCCTGTATGCATGCCGGTGCGGGGAAACTTACGGTATCCACCGACTGGAACGAGCGCGCAATCCTTCAGACTACCGTTCCCGAAGCGATGATTATTCCCTTCTCTCCCCTGCCCGATATTACCGCAGCTGCCGATGGGAGAAAACCCTATCAGGCGATCGGCATGGGCCCCGGCTGGGGCAAAGCCGCAACCACGGCGCAGCGGCTTTCCGATTTGCTGGATGTAGCACAGCAGCCCCTGATCCTGGACGCCGATGCGCTCAATCTGCTTGCCCAAAATCCGGAATGGATGACAAAGATTCCTCCGGAAAGCATACTGACCCCTCATCCGGGTGAGTTTGTGCGACTCGCCGGAAAAGCCATCAACGATTTTGAACGCTTGGAGCAGACCCTGAAAATGGCCCAGGAACTGGGTGTTTACTTAGTGCTGAAGGGCCGATACAGCTTCATTGCAACGCCCGGCGGCAAAGGCTATTTCAACCCTACCGGCAATCCCGGAATGGCTACCGCCGGCAGCGGAGATGTGCTTACAGGCATCCTGACCGGCCTGATGGCACAGGGCTACCAACCCCTGGAAGTATGTATGCTGGGGGTTTATCTCCATGGCATGGCCGGTGACCTTGCCGCAGAACAGAACGGACAGGAGTGGTTAACGGCCACCGAAATCACCCGTTTCCTGGGAAAAGCGTTTTTGCGGATTTCTTCCTGAGCCCCTATTTTTTGCCGTGGGATTTTATTATGAAACGATTATATTTGAAAACTTTATAATTCAGAACTCTAAACGCTTATGAACAATTTGATCTACCTAATCCCGATTATGGGAGCAATTGGCTTGCTGTATACCTTAATTAAGTTCAAATGGGTTTCCAACCAGGATGCTGGAAACGACCGGATGAAAGAAATCAGTAAATACATTGCCGAAGGTGCAATGGCCTTCCTGAAAGCGGAATATAAAATTCTCTCCTATTTTGTTATCGTTGTGGCACTGCTTCTGGGCTTTATGGCCAGCAGTCATGAAAACTCGCACTGGAGTATCGCCATTGCCTTTATTCTGGGTGCCGTATTCAGTGCACTGGCCGGATTTATCGGCATGCGTATCGCTACCAAAAGTAATGTAAGAACCGCCAACGCAGCCCGAACCAGCCTTTCTAAAGCTTTGAAGGTATCCTTCACCGGTGGTTCCGTAATGGGATTGGGTGTTGCCGGCCTCGCCGTGTTGGGATTGGGTGGTCTGTTTATTATCCTCGTACAAATCTTTGCGCCGGAAGTGCGTGGTGACCATCAATTCGTTGCAAAAGCCATCGAAGTGCTGACCGGCTTCTCACTGGGTGCTGAATCCATAGCCCTCTTCGCCCGTGTGGGTGGAGGTATCTATACCAAGGCCGCCGATGTGGGCGCCGACCTCGTGGGTAAGGTGGAAGCGGGTATTCCGGAAGATGATCCCCGCAACCCGGCTACCATTGCCGACAACGTTGGCGATAACGTAGGTGATGTGGCCGGAATGGGTGCCGACCTCTTCGGTTCCTACGTGGCTACCGTTCTCGCCACCATGGTTCTCGGTCAGGAAACCTATTCCCCAGATGACTTCAATGGCTTTGCCCCCATCCTGCTGCCCATGGCGATCGCCGGTGCGGGTATTCTTTTCTCCATTGTCGGAACCTGGTTCGTGCGGGTATCAGATGCCGCCGGAGTAAGTACCGACGCAGTTCAGAAAGCCCTGAACATGGGTAACTGGGGTTCCATTATTTTGACAGCTATTGCCTCGTTTTTCCTCGTCGACTATCTCCTGCCGGACCTGCCGATGACCCTGCGCAGCGTAACCTTTGAAAAAATGGATGTGTTTTACGCCATCGTTGTCGGCCTGGTGGTAGGCACCCTTATGAGTATCATCACCGAGTACTATACGGCCATGGGTAAGCGCCCGGTTAAATCCATCATACGTCAGTCCTCCACCGGTCACGCTACCAACGTCATCGGAGGTTTGGCCGTAGGTATGGAATCGACCCTGCTTCCGATCATCGTGCTGGCGGCCGGTATCTATACTTCGCACCATTTCGCGGGTCTGTATGGTGTAGCCATAGCTGCCGCCGGTATGATGGCCACAACCGCCATGCAACTCGCCATCGACGCATTTGGACCCATTGCCGACAACGCCGGTGGTATCGCCGAAATGAGTGAGCTTCCGAAGGAAGTGCGCGAAAAAACCGATGTACTTGATGCCGTTGGAAACACAACAGCGGCTACGGGTAAGGGTTTTGCCATCGCTTCTGCTGCACTGACTGCCCTGGCACTTTTCGCCGCCTTTGTGGGTGTAGCCGGAATCGACGGTATCGACATTTATCGCGCCGATGTTTTGGCTTCCCTGTTTGTGGGCGGAATGATTCCCTTTATCTTTTCTTCGCTGGCCATCCGTGCCGTTGGACAGGCAGCCATGAGTATGGTGGAAGAAGTGCGCCGTCAGTTCCGCGATATTTCCGGAATTATGGAAGGCACCGGAAAACCGGAATACGACAAATGCGTGGCAATCTCCACACAGGCTTCTATCCGCAAAATGCTGATGCCGGGTGCTATCGCGATCGTTTCTCCGATCATTATCGGATTCCTGATGGGCCCCGAAGCGCTTGGTGGATTCCTCGCCGGTGCTACCGTAAGTGGTGTACTGATGGGGATGTTCCAGAACAACGCCGGTGGAGCCTGGGACAACGCCAAAAAAAGCTTTGAAAAAGGCGCAGAAATCAACGGAGAAATCTACTACAAGAAATCTGAGCCGCATAAGGCCTCCGTTACGGGTGATACCGTGGGGGATCCGTTTAAGGATACTTCCGGCCCTTCAATGAATATTTTGATAAAATTAATGTCTATCGTATCTTTGGTTCTCGCACCGACACTGGCTTCGGTTCATAAAACAAAAACAGCCGCTGCGGACCATGCAAAACGCGCTGAAATAGTGGTCAGTGCCGAAACAAAAGATGCTTTGAAAAAAACTGAAAATACTGTCCGCTACTAGTGGACCGAACGAGGTACTAATCAAAACCTTAAACATGAAGTCCCGGTATGTCTATACTGGGGCTTTTTTTTTAAGAAATCAAATAACTATGAATAAAATACCGTCCAAACTTCTCGTTTTTCTTATTTCAGCTCAGGCTGTTATCGGGTATACCGCCTGCAGTAACGGAGACACCACCACGAAAAAAGAAAGGGCTGCCGCCGAGGAACGGAAGCCGGTATCCGAAACCCGTGAAACGGTGAAGAAGGAAGCGGTGCAATCCTATACCGAAAAAATGAACGACCTGAACGATTCCGAATTCCGCGTCGAACTTTTTGAAACACCCCAAACCTTTGCCTATTTCCTCAAGGTTGAAGCCGGTGAAGTAAGCGGGACCGACACCATCAAGATTCCGAATTTCGGACGTCTCCCCCAACCCATAATCCGCAAGGATTCCGCCAATAAACTCAGCTGCATTCTTGGATTCAACGACAACTACGGTGATTTCCGGGAATACAAACGCATATTCGTGAACAACGGCGATATCTCCGTCAAAACCCTGAGAAGATATTCTACCTACAAATACCAGATCCAAAATCAGGACTAGGATAAAAATTGTTAAAATTTTTCACAGCTTATTCCCATCGGTCCTTTATTACGAAATAAATCGTAAATTAGCCCGAAGAAATGGAATAATATGTCTCAAATAAAGGTCCTGAAGCCTACAGAAAGTGAATTGGAAATCCTCCAGATTCTGTGGGACAAAAAAACAGCTACGGTTCGGGAAGTTCATGAAGAACTTTCCAAAACCAAGGAAGCCGGTTATACAACAACCCTGAAGCTGATGCAGATTATGCATGAAAAAGGATTGGTGATCCGGGATGCTTCGGTAAAAACACATATTTACCAACCGGCCGTTTCAAAAGAAGGTACCCAAAGGCAACTTTTGGGTAAGATGATTGACAACCTCTTCGGTGGTTCGCCTGCCCAACTGGTAATTCAGGCACTGGGCCATCACGAAACCACCCCCGATGAACTGGAAGAAGTGCAGCGTTTGATCGATCAGCTTAAACGAAAGTAATCCTTTCCAACCATGCATACCATTTCGCAATCTGTGTTTTTGCAGTCGCTCGGATGGGCCATTCTACAGAGTATCTGGCAGGTAGCAATGCTCTGGTTGGTGTATTTTGTTATCGGAAGAACCTTACTTGCCAAACAGGCCAAAGCCCGTTTTGTGCTGGGCACCTTTCTGCTTTCCCTGGCTTCCTTTTGGTTTGTGGCCACTTTTGTGAAAGGAATGATCCTTGGCAGCCCAACACCGATCTTTTTTTATAGAGAAGAATTCGCGGTCTGGGTAAATGACCTCTCTCCCATCCTTTCTATAGCTTATCTGGTACTGCTTACGGCCGGAATCCTTCGGTTCATCAGAGGTGTACAATATGTGAACGCCATCCGTCGCCAGGGTGTTTCGCGGATTCCGGTTGAATGGCGTCTGTTCACCTTCAAAACATCGGCTGTTCTGAACATCCGCAGAAAGATCGAAATCTGGATGTCGGAACTGGTGGAAAGTCCGGTCACCGTTGGTTTTCTTAAACCGGTTATTCTGATTCCGGTTTCCATGGTTAACAATCTCTCCGTCGACCAACTGGAATCCATCATTGTACATGAACTGGCCCATATCAAGAGAAACGATTTCCTCGTAAATCTCTGTTTAACCGTGGGCGAAACCCTTCTGTTCTATCATCCTTTTGCCCGTTTGCTGGGAAAACATATCCGTCGCGACAGGGAGTATATCTGCGACGATACTGTTCTTCAATTCCGCTATGCGCCCGAGCTTTACGCCACCGCTTTGCTTCAGGCAGAACGGCTCCGCATCTCCAGGGCGCAATCGGTGATGGTGGTAGCGGCCTTATCCGAAAAAAATGCATTGATCGACCGGGTTAACCGACTCTTCGGCCAAAAAGGAAAAACCGACAAAAGATATGTTGGTTTCGCCGCCTTTGCCTTGCTTCTGCTTTTCTTTTCAACCCTTTTACCGCGAAATCCCCAGATTTTCAAGGCACCTTCATTCGTGGCGAATGCGCTGACCAGCATTGAATCAGAATCTGTCTCGGCAAGCGAAGACAGCCTGAAGCTGTACTCCGTCTATTCAATTCTGGAACCGCGCCAACATTCAAAAAGTCGCGGATCCGGGGTTAACGAAGAACATAGCGACGAAATTTCTTCAAAAGACGTTCATTCGGATAATAGCTCCGCAGCCGAACCGGATGCCGCAATGGCCATGGCTGAATACGAGGTTCCGGCTATTCTGATTCCCATGGATGAATTGCCCGATCCGGCGTCCGACATGTCATTGGTTTCCGGAAGAGTGATGATGTTAAATATCGACGGGGAAAATGTTGCCGTAAGTACGGATTCGCTGGCTAAGGTCATTTATGTCAACGAACTCATGCTCCGCCAGGCCGGACAACGACTGGTAGCCAAAGCCATCGAAAAGGAGCTGATCGCCAAAATCGACTGGGAACTGGTGGCCAACGCACAAACCAAAGGGATAGAAGCCAATATCATTATCCGTGAAGAGATCGCACGCATCGCGATGGAAGAAGAATGGAAGAAACTTCAGCAGCTGGCCGACAGCACCGCGGAAATGCCCCATGCCGGTATAAAATCTTCCGACCTAATCTCAGTCAAAAAGGTGAAGGATTCAACCGAAACCCATGTCCGCACCGTCTCCAAAACCAGAACGATTGTGCGTCTTTAATTTTTCTGCAGTATCCTGACACGCTCCGCGTCCTTGCCAAATCCTCCGGCGCCGGCGATCTCCTTCATTCCTGAAAACAAACTTTTCCAGATCAGATTGAACATGGATTTGTCGGTATCGCGCTGGTAGGTTAACGTTACCGATTCCGGCCTGTTTTTCTTTTCATTGGACGATTTCAGCAGGATATTATTCGCCGCAAAACTCAACAGTCCCTTCTTTACATAATTCCCATCTGCGTCTCTTTTGACCATATCGATCGAAAGATCTTTATAACGGAAACGCATCTCCGTAGTAGCAGCGTAGTCATTTCCTCTAAGCGCAAATGAAAGCTCCTCTACCGTGCCGGCCGTAATTTTCACTTCGCCCAGGGGTACGGTGGCCGGATTCAGCGTGTTCAGATCGAGCCGCCCAAATCGGCCGTTGACTGAAAACCTTCCGTCGCCGGAATTGGGATAAAGCACAAACGCCGCAGTAAGCAGTGCCTGATCCATAAAACGACTGGTGGCATTGATATGCACCGGCAGGGCCACACTGTCGGCGGGAAATTGCCGGACCGGCTTGATGATGCCCCTTGTTCCGGAAAACCGTACTTCTCCGGTCTGGCCGGTTTTATCCGATTTCTCCCGGTATTTTATTTTCGTCTGTTCCAAAACACAAACGCCTACGTCAACATTCAGCCCCGATTGCTGAAGCAGCTGGTGCGGATATTTTCCTACCCGCGTTTTTCCGTCAAACTTTTTCGTCCGGTCTTTGAAAATATTGATCTCGGCCCCGTTCAGCAACACGGAATCGGCCTTAAACACTCCTGTCTCCAGAAAGCTACGGTAATCAAAATTCCGCATCGTCAGTTCCGGAACGTCGATCCCAAATCGCTCCAGTTGTGTGGTAATATGTTTGCTGTATTCGGTTTCCGCATAAATATTCTCCAGTTTCAGATTTCGGAGACTGGTATTGGTGTTGCCCGCGATGACCATCTGAAGGGTATCAAACCGAACCTCATACATTCTGTTTTTCAGGGGAGCTTTGAAATCGTGCAGGTTCATCACCATCTTCTCCGTAAAAAGAAAACGGCTCCGGTCGGCATAGGTTTTCTCGTTCAGGAGGAAACCCGTAGCCATCAGATCCATGTTCCGGATCACAGTCGTATCCGGGCGTTCGCGGCTGTTTACATATTTAAGATCCAGTGACGTCAGGAGTATGGAGTCGATCTGAATGGCACTTACATCTTTCTTCATGGATTCATACAGCGATTTCAGTTTTACCAGCGAGTCGGAGTTGGAACGGACAGCGGGTGTATCGAGCTGTTGCTGTACAATGTCGAGATTGCATTCATGGAGAAGCACGGATTCAAGCCGTATTTTCTTATCGGCAATAAAACTCGCGGGGGTGATATTGTTTACGGAAATTTTCTCGGCGCGGAAATAAACAAGGCTACCGGGGCTTTTGCCTTCGCCTTCCATTTTCCGGTATGTTTTCATGTCCGGACTAAGGCTGATTTCATAAAATACAACCTGCCTTTTATCGGCATCGAATTTCAGGGAGCCAATAGAGCAATTGTACAAACCTCCGGTTGCGTTCCGGATCAGGGCAGTCAGCTCGTTCTTTAATGCATTTTCTACCCTACCCGACCGAAACAACCAGATCACTGCAGCCCAGCCGAGTAACCCAATTCCAATTACCGTAAGACCGATCCATAAGAGTTTTTTTCTATTCATTTACTGCCGATAATATCCAGAGTTGGTGCAACTACCAAACATTTCTGGGACACAGATCGCCGAATTTGTTGCCGAGCAGGAACCCGATCAGAATTTCATGGGTTCCCCGGCTAACCGAACTAAGGCGGGATGTTGTGTAGTCGTATGCATAACCAACATGCATAGTACCCGAAATGTTCACTCCGGTCATCGCTGTGATCCCGTCCTGGGATCGTACACCGGCACCGATCCAGACCCTGTCGCGGTACTGGAGCTTCGCATTCAGATCGGCCTGAATGCCGGAAGGCTGTACATATTTCAGCATAATGGAAGGAAGCCAGGTCAGATCATCCGAAAGAAAAAAAAGATAGCCGCCGGTCAGAAAAAAATGCGGAATCAGTTTTCCCTTTGCCGTGACCGTTGCATCGGAGAATTGAATGGTTTGAGGCAAAATTTGCTGGGCAGAAGCGCCGATGAAATAGTTGGCGCTATAAAGCCACAAACCTGCTGAAACGTCGGGCTTCAGCCGGTTTAGTTGTCCACTGGAATACACGGCCGGATCGACCTGTGTGTTTCCGAAGTCAAGCTTCGAACGATCCAGGGAAATATTACGGATCCCCGCACCAACACCCGCTGCCAATGAGGTTTTGGGCGTTAGTCCGATATGATAGGCATAGGTAGCCTGTGCAGAAAAATTGTTTAGGGGTCCTGTTTTGTCGTTTACGACCTGAAGACCGATTCCATGATGGGGTTTCGGTGCTGTATAATTTTCCCAATAAGCTTTTCCGCGTGGATTTTCACCGGGCACTTCAAAAGAAGTGGCGGTAGTTCGGTAATCGTCTTTTCCCAGAGGACCATGAAGGGTAAGATAGGTGGTCACCGGCGCTCCATCGATTCCGGCCCACTGATGGCGGTGGCTCAACTTGAGGTCGGTATAGTTCTCAATCCCCGTCAGAGCCGGATTCAGAATATAGTTGTTGAAGATGTACTGCGAATAATGCGGACGCTGCTGTGCAGCAAGCTCAAGGCCGGTTATCCAGAACATTAATATTGTCAGCAGCAAATTTTTTCTCATCAGCGTCTCTACATTTAATAAATCAGGGTCACGGTTCCTTTATAGGGTTTTCGGCCATTACCCGGTGTTATCAGATAGTAATAGGTTCCGGGCGGCAGCAGTTTACCGTTCACCCGCCCATCCCAGGGTCTGTTGTATCCCGACGAGCGGTACACCGACTGTCCGAAACGATTAAACACCTCAACCTTCGCATTTGGATAGGAATTCAGCGCGGAAATCTGCCAGGTATCGTTTATCCCATCCCCGTTCGGTGAAAAAGCATTCGGAATCTCAGGCGCCAGCAACACGATCAACTTTACCTTGTCTTCCGCCACGCAGCCTTCTGCCGACTCCGCACGTAAGGTGTATTCACGGTCGGTAATGCCGTGTACCACCACTACACTCGGTGAGGATGTGGGATCAATTCCGATCTGTGGGCTCCAGGTAAACTGGAGGTCGTTGCCCGTACCGCGTCCCTCAAATCGCCCCACACCACCGTCGAGAACAAACTGATCCGGACCGGCGTCAACGATCGGCGTGGGATGTACCCTCACGATAAAGTTGGTATCTGCAAAACATCCGTTCGTAGTCACGTATCGATAATTCAGGGAATGATCGCCCGGGCCGGTGATGGCCGGGTTGAAAACCCCGCCCGTTGTTACGCCCGTTCCCGAAAAACTGGCCGTACCCGGAAAGCCCAGCTGATCACTCCACTCTGTTATGGCAAAGGGTGCAGCCTCAGCACAAACGGAAATAATCGTCTTTCCCGCCAGGGCCGGTCCCGCTTTTAATTCAAAATCACGATCGGTTTGACTTACACACTGCTCGCCGGAATACACCACGTACCGAACGCGAACCGTGCGCGACAGCTGATTAACGAGCGGAGGGTATTTATAAGTATATACCCGTCCGTATTCCGGATCCTCATCCACTGTTTTTGCCAGGGGATCATTGTTGTAATCCCAATAAATCTCTGTCCGAACCAACTGCCCAATATCCACGGAAGATTCGTCGCGGATCGCAATGGGAGCATTGTCGCAGAAGGTCGGTGTCACAAACGAGAAACCAGCCGAAGGTATGCTTCCGTTGATGCTTATTTTTTGTATTATATCTGATTTACAGCCCGTTACAGCTTCTACTTCCAGTTTTACATCATATAAACCCGCTGCATTGTACTTAAAGAGGGGGTCCTTGTCGGTCGACGTAGAGTTCAGCGGATCTCCAAAAGCCCAACGGTGTGTCAGAGCGGCACCGGGATCTCCGGGCATGGAAGCCGAGGAAAAAAACTTCGCGCCCACATCGTCAATGCAATTTTCCGGCAGCACAAAATCCGCAACGGGGTTGGGGTGAACCACCAGATCCGTTTTCAGGGTATCGCTCTTACATCCCTTATCGGAAACCACACTTAATTCAAATTTATAGGTCCCATCTGCGGCGTAGTTGTGGGTCACGGTTGTAGCCGTCGACACCTCGGTATGCCCATCGCCCCAATTCCAATACGACTCCTGGATGGCGGCATTGGCAACGGTTGACTGATTGATGAAACTTAGATTCCGATCGGAACAAACGGCCGATGCCGGCGAGAAGCTGGCCACCGGAATGGCATACACTTCCATGTTGCGCTGAACCGGATCCGAAATACAGCCGATATCGTTAACGGCCTGAAGGGTAATGGTATAGTTCCCATCCGTCGGATAGGCGTGCCGGAGATCCTTTTTTGCGGAATGGCTTCCATCGCCCAAATCCCAGATCCATTCCTGAATAGCCCGGGATTTTCCGTCCGACAAATCTTTCAGATCAAAGGAATCCTTACTGCAAATGCCCGCCTTACTTATGCTGAAATCGGCAACCGGCTTGTCGTAAACCGTAAGCTCGAAGTCAATCTCCTGCTCCCCGCTGCATCCGTCGGCGGTGGGATTATCCACCAGCACTTTAAAATTATACGTGCCGCCACTATTTACCTGGTATTCATCGGCGAGATGATACTCGTACAGCGTTCTCCCCTCATATTGATATACCCGATCGGCAACCGGACTGGTAATCGAGATATCCGGAAACAGTCCATTGAACTTCCAATGGATTTTATTGGGTTCGTAAGGAAGTGTAATGGAACAGTAAAACGGAGAGTTTCGGCAGGTTGCCGGAACATTCACCTGATTATAGGGGTTTTTGATGGAGATAAACTGATGCAGATCCACCAGGTTGGTTCCGGCCGAGTATCCGTAGGACTCGCGATTCCCGAAACCGTAGGCAATGGCATTGAATCCCGAATCCGAACGGATATTATGGGTACCTGCACTCACCTGAAGCCGGGCATACGAAAAGTTGGGATCCTGTGGAAGCGGAGCAAATTGGCTGGCAACAGACTGGCCGTCCAGGGTAAAGCTGCTTACTGCCGTGCCTCCCGAGGGGAGCACCACATTGATATAATGGGTCTGAATCTGATACTTGCTCGACGAATAGAGGGTGGCATCCTTCAGGGTCTGCTCCACCGGATTCAGAAATATCATTTCCGGGTCGCCGTTTACATTCGGCTCCAGATTACAATCCGACTGTGTGGTGAAATACTGGGCGGTAAGGATCGGCTTATCGGCCTCCACTACCGCCGTGCTGGATGTAGAAAATTCATGATAAAGATTATTCACAAACTGCGCATCGGGAACAACGGTTCCGTTGATGCGAACCACCGTACCCGGATCCTTTTTGATGATCCGGAAATAGTTCAGCGAACGCACGGCACTGGGTAGAAGCACGTATTTCTTACCCCAGGTGTTGGTAGGATACAACTGCTGGTAAAGGTTATCGGAAGAGCCGAACTGCCCCGAACAGCCGATGGAAATTTTTCCGCTCCCACTGTAAACCGCCACCTTCTTACAGCCGCTTCCATTGTTTATCGATCGGATAACCGAGCCGGTAAGATCGGTTTTCGACAAAACCTGAAAAATCTGCCCGCGGTTAAGATTGCGCAGAATCGGGACGCCCGCCGCCAGCCCACCCTTGGATGCCGCAGCGGGAATAATTTCAACCGTGGTATTGTCTTCCGTTGCCAGAACGAAAAACCAGGAATAGGCATACTGCTCCGAATTCGAACGTTGGGTATAGTTAACGGAAATATAGTCGAGCCCCAGCGTAGGGGTGGGCAGGCAAACCGTGGCTCCGGAAACCGCCTGATCGTAAATATGGCTATATACCACCACGTTTTTCTGCGCCGTTACATGAATTCCGAGGTCGTAAAGCCCTTCATCCAGGAGGGCCGCACTGTTGGGAACAGCCACTTCGGTAATCGAATTTGCAGTAACCGAGAAATTGGTGGTAAAGTTGATGCCCGGGATTTCAATAGTTCCGGTAGTGCTTTCTGCCGACGTAATGTACAGACTCATCCGTTGGGCATTGTCGTCGAGCATTCGGAAATGGTTACCATATCCAATCCAGAAGTCTTTTCCACGGTTTGAAAAATCCTGAGCACTTAATCGGATTCCCGCCGACAGGAACAGCAGGAACAGTATGAACCATCTCATGGGCAGAAGTTAAAATCTTCCGAAAGATAGACGATAAAATTGATTTTCAGGCAGGCTTTATTCCAAGTAGTTGGGATGCAGAAGGACCGGCGCAGAAGATCAGATCCATAACCGACAGGTTGGGCAGGAACCCCAGGCGCTCTTCAAATACCTGCCGATATCGGATTTCTGGAAATCCTTCGCGGGGTGAAGCATAGTTCCTGGGCAACCAAAGGTCCCGGACGTCCTTCTCCTCTCCGTTGACTTCCTCAAATCCATAAGCCAGGTCAAGCCTAAGACAGTCGAGTGACCACTTCCAAACGGCCATATTCAGCTCGGCCAGCGTCTCATAGCGTGTCGAAAAAATCGGTTCCAGTTTGTGTTCATAAAATTCAAACCACGGTGAGCGGCGGTAGGAAGATACGATGGAACGCCACTGCATCGTCTGCCATTTTTGCCGGTTGTCGATCTTCACTTCTGAAAAAGGGACCCGTTGATTCCGTCCGTTAAGCAGCGGAACGGAAAGCTCGATGATGCCGTTGGCGCCGGCGATAAGGCATCGGTTCCGGAAGCTCATCTTCCTGTACGAATTATATAAATCAAACTTTAAATACGTTCCATCAATTAAAGCACGATAGTAATTAATGCTCCCAAAGTATTGTAATTCAGATAGTAATGTCATTAATAGAACGAGTTGTTAATTTTTTTTAGAATCAGGACTTATTTTCCGAAATGGAGTTCGTTTACGTCGATATCCTATTTATTTTTTACTTTATACAACTTATTATATTGGCTTGGTTTTCAATTTTTTAATAAGTTATTATACTCCTAATTTTATTAGCAACCTTACGCCGATAAAAAGTCCCTCCCCGTACAGATCAAAGCTAATACATTTAGCAAAGGTTTTCACAAAATTTACGATACTCCGCGTTTGAAAGTCAAATAAATTTACCTTTCCGAAAGATTTGAATAGCATGAAATCGATTTATAGGATAATTCTGGGATTTGTGATTTATTCCACTGCCCTCCTGTCATGCCGAAAGCCTCAGGCTCTGAATTATGTTTCCACCACCAACTGGAATGTGAAACAGGGAGGTTTCGTGAAAACCCATCTGGCCGCTGAAGTTCGGTATTACAATCCCAACCGCTACCCGCTGCGGTTGAAGAATGCCAACCTTGACGTCTATGTTGCAGATAATTTTCTTGGCCATTACGAGCTCGATTCTACCCTTTTTTTGCCGGGACGCGACACTTTTATGCTTCCGGTTCAAATGACGGTAGAAACGGCTAAATTGCTGAAAGCCGGCCTTGCCCTCCTGAAGGAGGACGTAAAAGTTCGTGTGGATGGAACCGTAAAGGTCGGACGGGGTGCCTTTTTCATCAATGTTCCCCTGAACTATGAAGGCATCCAGAAAATAAAGCTGTGACCCGCGGGCTATAAAATAAAAAGCCACCTTTCGGTGGCTTTACTTATTGATATTCAATAAATCAGTTTTTCTTCATTCCCCCTCCGTCTTCCGGCCTCTTGCAGCATTTCGGAAGTTTATTGTAGGCTTCGGGCTCTGCAGTCACATCCCCGGCATCATAACCAAGGTTGGCGATATGCGTCTTGATCGCCTCAACATTGGTGCGATCGGTCAGGTATTTTACCGTTACCTCTTTTTTGCGGTGATCCACTTTCATGGTTAAGATCCCGTCAATCTTCTTGAAATAATTTTCAATCCGGTTCTTACACATTTCACATTGAACCGTTGGTGTCGGAATCTTATCGGTTTTCACCTTGGGGGTTTGGGCAAAAGCGCCTGTTGCAAAAGCCAGCAGGCCAGCCAGCAGAAGGACGAAGGATTTTTTCATATCGTATTGCTTTAAAGGAATTTATTTTCCCCAGGCCGCCGGGTTTTCACGCCACTGCAGCAGGGTTTCTTCCTGCTCTGAAGATACAATTCCTTTTTCTAATGCAAGCGAAATTAAGGTTGAATAATTCGTTAAAGAACGCCAGGGTACACCCGCTGCTTCAAAAGCTTCGGCAGCAACGGGAAAACCGTAGTTGAAGATCGATACCATGCCCATCACATCTGCGCCGGCCTTACGGAGTACATCTACGACCTGAAGGCTGCTCTTTCCGGTAGAGATCAGATCTTCCACCACCACAACCGGCTGTCCGGGTTCAAAATGTCCTTCAATCTGATTGCCCAGGCCATGCTCTTTCGGCTTGGGACGAACATAAATATAGGGAAGCTTCAGCTGATCGGCAGCCATTGCCCCCCAGGCGATCCCCGCCGTTGCAACACCCGCAAGCACCGCAGCATCGGGGAACTGTTCAAAAATTACATTGCAGAGTTCCGACTTTACAAAATCACGGGTGTACGGAAACGAAAGAACCTTCCTGTTATCGCAGTAAATCGGACTCTTCCATCCGGAAGCCCAGGTAAAAGGTTCCGCAACATTCAACCGGATAGCGTTAATTTGTAAAAGTTTTTCGGCCACAGCCTTTTCATTCGATGACATATCTTCCCTGTTTATGGCGCGAAGGTAACCGATAATTTTGTTAGGTAAAAAACGAACCGCATGTACATCAAGATTTTTTTTAACGATAAGCCTCTTTTTCTCTGCGATACGGTTAGCCCTGACATCGAGCCCTACATGCACCACGACGATGCCGTTTTTGTGGACGAACTATCGAACGCCGCCGTCAACTCCATGATCCACGAAATGCAGCAGCCCAAAGTACACGCCGGCATATTCCTGCATACCCACTTTGAGGAACTGAAAAAAGCTTTCCTGAAAAAATTCAGGATTGTTGAAGCGGCTGGTGGCGCGGTACTGAACCCCGCCAACGAACTGATGTTTATTTTCAGAAGGGGAAAATGGGACCTTCCCAAAGGAAAAATCGACGAAGGAGAAGATACAAAATCGGCCGCGCTAAGGGAAGTACGGGAAGAAACCGGCCTCCGCGATCTCTCCCTTATCAAACCCCTGCTCACCACCTATCATACCTATAACGAAAGCGGACACCATATTCTGAAGCCCTCGCACTGGTTCCTGATGCGCACCACCCAAACCGAAGGTTGGACACCCCAAACCGAAGAGGATATTTTTGAAATTAAATGGGCCCATCAGCAGCAGTTCGATCAATACCTGAACAATACCTTCCCCAGCATCATTGATGTGGTGGAAAAGCTCCGGGAGGAAATGCGCGGCTTTTATTAAAGCGGCGTTTCCGTACTGTTGATAATGGATTTCACGACCACTTCGGGAAGGAAGGCAGAAGCATCGCCCCCGTTCCGAAGGATATCGCGTACGATGGTCGATGCGATCGACGTGTATTTGGGTTCGCAGGTCAGAAAGAAGGTTTCAATTTCTGGATCCATCGCACGGTTGGCATCCGCAATGGTTTTTTCGTATTCGAAATCGGCCAGGTAGCGGATTCCTCTCAATATGCATCGGGCACCGATCGCCTTGCAGTATTTTACGGTAAGCCCCGAAAAAACCACGGCTTCCACCTTGGGCTCATTCGCAAAGATCTCCTTGATCCAGGAAACCCGTTGTTCTTCGGAAAACATCGGTTGCTTGTTGGAGTTGGCTCCGATTCCCACAACAATTTTATCGAAATGAGGAAGTGCCCTCATCAAAATATCGACATGCCCCAACGTAATGGGATCGAATGTTCCGGGGAATAGACAGATCTTGGGAGTTGTCACTGCGTGGTATTTTTATGAACCGGAACTATTTTCCTTCCGGGGTAATACTGAATTGTTGTCTGCCCGACAGTAGGTACAACACCGCCATCCGCACAGCTACCCCATTTTCTACCTGCTGAAGGATAATCGACTGATCGCTGTCGGCCGCATCACTGCTCAATTCCACTCCACGGTTAATCGGACCGGGGTGCATGATCACCACTTTTTTGGAAAGACTGTCGAGAAGTTTTTTGTTGATTCCGTAGGCAATGCTGTATTCCCGGAGGGATGAGAACAGCACCTGGTTCTGTCTTTCCAGCTGAATACGAAGAACGTTCGCCACATCGCACCATTCCAATGCTTTTTTCACATTGTACTCCACGCGCACGTTGAAAGCCTCCTTCATATAGGTGGGGATTAGTGTGGGAGGACCGGCTACGGTTACTTCAGCCCCCATTTTCTGGAGCAGATAGATATTACTCAGGGCAACACGGGAATGCATGATATCCCCGATGATCGCGATTTTTTTACCTTCCAGTCCGCCAACGGCGTTCTTGATGGAGAAGGCATCCAGCAGGGCCTGTGTCGGGTGTTCGTTGATCCCGTCTCCGGCGTTTACGATGGCAGCCGGAATATGTTTGGCGAGGAAATGGGGTGCTCCGCTGGCGCTGTGCCGCATCACCACCATGTCCACTTTCATCGAAAGAATATTATTGACGGTATCCAGCAGGGTCTCTCCTTTCGAAACCGAGGAACCGCTGGCCGTAAAATTAATGGTATCGGCACTTAACCTCTTTTCCGCCAGTTCAAACGAAATTCGTGTTCTCGTGGAGTTTTCGTAAAACAGGTTAACGATGGTTACATCCCTGAGGGAAGGTACTTTCTTGATAGGCCTCTGTAAAACTTCTTTGAATTGTTCAGCCGTCTGAAGGATCTTTTCGATATCAGTTTTTGTAAGATCCCGTATACCGAGGAGGTGTTTCGTTGATAACTGCATGGTAAGCCGCAAAGTTACAGGTTAAACGGAAAATGGCAAAGAATTCTCACTTATTCATCAAGCAGAACCACTTCATCCCGCCCCTCGTTTTCCGACCATAACACCTTCACTTTCTGTGTAATAATACTGTCGATCGATCTACCGGTATAATCGGGCTGAATCGGAAGCTGTCGGCTGAATCGTCTGTCGATCAGTACACAAAGGGCCACCCGGGCTGGTCGGCCATAGTCGAGCAGGGCATCCATGGCTGCCCTTACGGTCCGGCCGGTATACAGTACGTCATCAATCAGAATGACGGTTTTATTTTCAATTGAAAACGGAATATCCGTCTGATTCGGAATATGTAGTTCATTGCGGAAATCGTCGCGGTAGAACGTAATGTCCAGTTTACCGTAAAGAACGGTAGGTTTCCCGGACATATCGGAAAGGTTGCGGACGATTCTGTCTGAAAGATACACCCCACGGGGTTGCATACCGATGATCACGGTTTCTTTCAGATCGGGATGGTTTTCCAGTATCTGATGGCTCAGCCTGCGGATTGTAAGATCAAGCTGTTGTTCGTTGAGTACAAGTTTCATGGTTCAAATATACGCCAACCGCTGTCAATTGCTGCGCGATTGGTTTAGAAAAACAAGGCCCGCAATGCGGGCCTGTTTGAAACAATGGTTATTTATCTTCCGCCAGGAAAGGATATCTGTAATCCGTGGGCGGGTTGAAAGTTTCCTTGATGGTGCGGGCGCTCAACCAACGGTAGAGGTTCAGCATGGAGCCGGCCTTGTCGTTGGTTCCGGAAGCTCTTGCACCGCCGAAGGGCTGCTGCCCTACTACGGCTCCGGTAGGCTTATCGTTTACATAGAAATTACCTGCTGCATTTCTGAGCCTGTTGGTGGCCAGCTCAATGGCTGCACGATCCTGGGCGATGATGGAGCCGGTCAGTGCATACGGCGACGTACGATCCACGATATCGAGGATTTTTTCGTAGTTGTCGGCATCATAAACATAGATGGTCAGCACCGGGCCGAACAACTCCTCGCACATGGTAACATAGTACGGATCAGTCGTTTCGATGATCGTAGGCTCAATGAAATAACCTTTCGACTTATCGCAGTTACCACCGGCAATGATTTTCGCCTTACGGTCTTTCTTCGCGTTGTCGATGTATTTCTTCAGTTTATCGAAGCTCTTCTCGTCGATCACCGCGTTGATGAAATTGCTGAAATCTTCTGTGGTTCCCATTTTCATGGTTTTCAGTTCAGCAATGAGTTTCGATTTAACCTTTTCGGCAATATTGGAAGGAATATAGGCTCTTGACGCTGCAGAGCATTTTTGTCCCTGGTATTCGAAGGCGCCGCGGGCGAGTGCGGTGACCAGTACATCGGGATCAGCAGAGCGGTGGGCTACAACAAAGTCCTTACCGCCGGTTTCTCCCACGATGCGGGGATAGCTCTTGTATTTGGAAATATTCTGACCGATGGTGGCCCACATATTGTTGAATACGCCGGTAGAACCGGTAAAGTGTACACCGGCAAAATCAGGATGGGAGAAACAAACCTTTCCGATGGTCGGTCCGTCAACATAGATCAGGTTGATCACGCCATCGGGAAGTCCGGCTTCCTTCATGATACGCATAAACATCTGCGCAGAGTAGATCTGCGTGTTCGCGGGTTTCCATACCACCACATTTCCGCACATGGCGGCAGATGTGGGCAGGTTGCCCGCAATAGCCGTAAAGTTAAACGGCGTAACCGCCAGAACAAAACCTTCGAGCGGACGGTATTCCATTCTGTTGTGGATACCGGGGGCGCTTACCGGCTGCTGACGATATATTTCGCTGAGATAGTGTACGTTGAAACGGAGGAAGTCGATCAGTTCGCAGGCACTGTCGATTTCAGCCTGGAAAGCGTTCTTACTCTGACCGAGCATGGTGGTACCGTTCATGAGGAAACGATATTTGGTAGCGATCAGGTCTGCAGCTTTCAGGAAAATGGCAGCACGGTCGGCCCAGTTCATGGCAGCCCACTCTTCCTTTGCTTTCAGAGCCGCATCGATCGCCTGTTTAACGTGTTTTTCATCGCCGGCGTGGAAATGTCCGAGTACATGAGATCTTTCATGGGGAGGACGGATGGCGATGGTTTTGCCGGTTTTCACGGCTCTGCCACCGATATACATGGGGATGTCGATGGGCTTCTTTTTCAGGTCTGCGAGTGCTTTTTTCAGTTTCGCTCTTTCCGGAGACCCCGGTGCATAAGATAGAACCGGTTCGTTTGCCGGTGCCGGGTAATTGAAATAACCGTACTGCATGGTGTTTTCAGATTATTGATTGAAATAATATCAGTTAGCTTCCGATTCCTTTGATGTCATGAGGAAGGCCTTGATGAATCCATCGAGTTCGCCATCCATAACGGGCTGCACGTTGCCGACTTCATAGTCGGTACGATGGTCCTTGATCATTTTATAGGGATGGAAAACATAGGATCGGATCTGGGATCCCCATTCGATTTTCTGTTTTGTGCTGTTGGTGGCGTTCTTTAGTTCCTGGCGTTTGCGCAGTTCCTCTTCGTAAAGACGGCTTTTCAGCATTTTCATGGCCTTCTCCCGGTTGGCGCCCTGGGTCCGGTCCTGCTGACATTCCACGATGATTCCGGAAGGAATGTGTTTCAGACGTACGGCCGTTTCCACCTTGTTTACGTTCTGTCCACCCTTACCGCCGCTTCGGTAGAATTCCCACTCAATATCGGCCGGGCTTACCTCGATTTCAATGGAATCGTCGACAAGTGGATAAACAAATACGCTGGCAAAGGAGGTATGTCTTCTGGCGTTGGAGTCGAACGGAGAAATACGAACCAAACGGTGTACCCCGCTTTCGCCCTTGAGGAAACCATAGGCAAAGGGGCCGTCGAACTGGAGCGCGGCAGATTTGATGCCCGCGCCGTCGCCCCACTGTACATCGAGCTCACTTACAGACCACCCCTGCTTTTCGCCATACATACGATACATACGCATCAGCATTTCGGCCCAGTCCTGGCTCTCGGTACCACCGGCACCGCTGTTGATCTCCAGTACGGCCGGCATTTCGTCTTCGGGTTGGTTCAGCGTACTTTTGAATTCCGCTTCTTCAATGGCGTTGAGTGCTTTCTCGTAGGCAGCCTTCACTTCTTCCTCAGAACCTTCTCCTTCCTTCCAAAATTCAAAAAGAACCGCAAAATCCTCCACCTCCGACTGAACGCGTTCGTACAGATTGACCCAGTACTCATTCAGCTTGGTTTCCTTTAATATGGCGGTGGCTCGTTTATTATCATCCCAAAATCCGGGGGATAAGGTCAGTTGCTTATCCTGAGCTATTTTTTCCTGACGATTAGCGACGTCAAAGAAACCTCCTCAAGACCAGCAAACGGTCTCTCATATCTTTTAAATGTTCCTGTGTCATAGGCCGTAAAGATACGAAGTTTGGCTTGAATACTTAGCTTTGTACACGTACCATCAATAGAACAATCGTATGCAATTTTCATTACTGGCCGACCTCCGATCCGATACCCTCACCAAACCGAGTCCGGCCATGCTGGAACGAATGATGAATGCCGACACCGGCGACGATGTATTCGGCGAAGATCCCACGGTAAACGCCCTGGAGCAGCGGGTAGCCGCCATGTTCGGGAAGGAAGCCGCCCTCTACTGTCCTACCGGTACCATGAGCAACCAGATCGCTATCAAGGTGCACACCGTACCGGGCGATGAAGTCATCTGCGAGCAATTCGCGCACGTCTATATCTACGAAGGCGGGGGAATGGCCCTGAACGCCTCGGCACAGGCCCGCCCCATCCCCGGTCATGCCGGCCGGATTACTGCCACCGACATTGAAGCGGCGATCAATCCGAACGATATCCATAAAGCACGTACTTCCCTCGTATGTCTGGAAAACACCTCGAACCGTGGCGGTGGTACCTGCTACAACTACAACGAAATCGAAGCCATCGCCAAACTTTGCCTGAATTACGACCTAGCCCTCCATCTCGACGGCGCAAGACTGTTCAACGCCCTGGTAAAAACCGGACAGTCGGCTCTGGATTACGGCAAACTGTTCGACAGTATCTCAATCTGCCTGAACAAAGGTCTGGGATGCCCGATCGGAAGTGTGCTTACGGGATCTGAAAGCTTTATCCGCAAGGCAAGGCGGATACGGAAGGTGTTTGGCGGAGGTATGCGCCAGATCGGCTATATGGCGGCTGCCGGTCTTTATGCGCTGGAAAACAATATTTCCCGATTGGAAGAGGATCATCGGCATGCCGAACTCCTGGCCGATGCCTGGGCCGATTCCGGTCTGGTCCGGTTCCGCCCCGCGGTAGAAACCAATATCGTGATCGCCGATATCCGCCCCGAATACCATCCCGATGAAATCGTGGCAAAACTCAGCGACAAAGGCGTCCGCTGCCTTACCGTATCTCCCACTCAGATCCGCATGGTCACCCATCTGGATATTTCTTCAGAAGCCATTGAACATACTTGCCGGGCAATACGTCATTTATTTTAAACATCCATTGTACCTTCGTAGTCAACAAAACAACTCAAACAAGCATGTTACCGACAGTTCAACCAGACCAAACAGCCGCCTGGAAGGCCTTGCACGCCCATTTCGAAGAAACGGGCAACACCCACCTGCGCGATCTTTTCCGCCAGGACCCCAATCGCTTTGAACGCTATCACATTACCGATGGGGATATACTTTTTGACTATTCCAAAAACAGATTTTCCGATAAAACACTGGAACTGCTTTTTCAACTGGCCGAAGAAGCCGGTGTAAAACAGGCCATTGAAGCCATGTTTGGTGGCGATCACATCAACGTTACCGAAAACAGGGCCGTTCTGCATACCGCTCTCCGCAATTTTTCCGGCAACCCGGTAATGGACAACGGTCAGGACGTTATGCCCGGTGTTCGCAGGGTTCTCGCCCAGATGAAAGATTTCTGCGAACGAATTCATTCCGGATCCTGGAAGGGATTTTCGGGTAAGCCCATCCGTTATATCGTAAACATCGGTATCGGCGGAAGCGATCTCGGCCCCCTGATGGTAACCGAAGCGCTGCGTCCCTATAAGAAAGAAGGCATTGAAAGCTATTTCGTATCGAATGTCGACGGTACCCATATGGCCGAAACGCTGAAGAAGGTAAATCCGGAGGAAACGCTGTTCCTGGTCGCTTCCAAAACCTTTACTACCCAGGAAACCATGACCAACGCCCTCACCGCGAGAGATTGGTTGCTGAAGGCTGCGGGCAACAACAGTTCGGCCGTTGCCAACCACTTTGCCGCGCTTTCCACCAACGAAAAAGCCGTTGCCGCTTTCGGCATCGATACGGCCAATATGTTTGAATTCTGGGACTGGGTTGGCGGACGATATTCACTTTGGAGTGCTATCGGTCTTTCCATTGCCCTCAATATCGGCTACGATAACTTTGAACTATTGCTGAAAGGAGCAGAAGCTACCGACAAGCATTTCCGGAATACCCCGTTTGAAAAAAATATTCCGGTAATCATGGCCCTGCTCGGCATTTGGTACACCAACTTCTTTGGTGCCCAAACCGAGGCCATTCTCCCCTACGATCAATACATGCACCGTTTTGCCGCCTATTTCCAGCAGGGAAATATGGAAAGCAACGGTAAGTATGTTGACCGAAACGGGAAAAAAGTAGAATATGCCACCGGACCGGTAATCTGGGGGGAGCCCGGCACCAACGGGCAGCACGCCTTTTATCAGCTCATCCACCAGGGCACCCTGCTGATCCCCTGCGATTTTATCGCACCGGCCATCAGCCACAACCCCATCGGTGATCACCATGCAAAACTGCTCTCCAACTTCTTCGCCCAAACCGAAGCCCTGATGAACGGCAAAACCCGCGAAGAAGCAGAAGCGGAACTGAAAGCGGCGGGTGTGAGCGACGCCGATCTTCCGAAAATCCTTCCCTACAAGGTTTTTGAAGGAAACCGACCGACCAACTCTTTTCTGGTGAAGAAAATTACCCCCTTCACCCTGGGTCAGCTGATCGCCTACTACGAACACAAGATTTTTGTGCAGGGAGTGATCTGGAATATCTTCAGTTTCGATCAATGGGGCGTGGAGCTCGGCAAACAACTGGCCAACAAGATTCTTCCCGAACTCAGCGACAACAGTACCGTTTCCGGACACGATAGTTCCACCAACGGACTGATCAATGCCTATAAAAAGATGAGATAAAAAAAGGGCCGGATGCTCAGGGAGTATCCGGCCCTTTTTCAAAACAAAAAACCAGCCCTGAGGCCGGTTTCAATTCGTTTTCCCGTGTTGGTTACCACTTGTCTACTTCCTCAGTAGAAGCCGCCGAATCAATCGGTGCGGAATTCATGGATACAACAGGGGCAGCAGCAGTCGTTTCGTTAGAAGCCTCAACATCCATTTCCACCTGCATCATTTCGTTTTCGTCGTCGAGGTTGTCGTGATTGTAAGCGTCGAAATCAAAATCGGGCATCAGCTCGGTTTTAACGTAGTCCACCGCTTCAGTAAGGGCTTTAAGAAATTTGTTGAAGTCTTCTTTATATAAGAAAATCTTATGTCTATCGTAACCGTTGTCATCGAAACGCTTACGGCTTTCAGTGATGGTCAGGTAATAGTCGTTGCTACGGGTAGCCCTCACATCAAAGAAGTAGGTCCTTCTTTTTCCAGCCCTGATGCGTTTGCTGTAAACGCTTTCCATTCTTTTGTCGTTGTTTTCGTACGCCACAGTTGTAGGTTTTTTTTACAGTTAACAATTAACGATGAACAATTAGTTGCTACAAATATAAATATGTTTTCCAATTGACAAAATTTAAGTGGCCGTCTGAAGCGGATTACAGGGAATTTTGTGTATTATTCGCCCGATTTTTCTTCCTGTTGCTGCTGATAGAGGGAGGCGTAGTGGCCATCGGCTTTCAGAAGTTCGCTATGGGTACCGATTTCGGCGATTTTCCCATTATCGAGCACGACGATTTTGTCAAAGTTCATCGACGTAAAAATACGATGGGTGATGATGATGGCGGTTTTATCGCTGAGGTAGGTCTCCAGATGTCCGAGCACCTCTTTTTCCGTACGTGCGTCTACCGCGCTCAGGCAGTCGTCGAACAGTACGAGTGAGGGCTCCTTCACCAGTGCCCGTGCAATGGATAAACGTTGCTTCTGGCCACCGCTCAGGGTAACTCCGCGCTCCCCTATCATCGTATCGTATTGTTCCGGGAACTGCAGAATCTCCCGGTGAACAGCCGCCCGACGGGCCGCGTCTTCCACCTGCTCCTGGGTGGCATTGGGTTGCCCAAAGCGAATATTGTTGGTTACCGTATCACTGAAGAGAAATACATCCTGCGGCACATAGCTCACCGAAGCCCGGAGATGATGGAGATCGATGCTGCGGATATCCACCCCATCAAATTCTACTGTTCCGGACCCTGCATCAAACATGCGGAGCAGCAGCTGCGCAAGCGTAGTCTTTCCGCTTCCCGTCCTCCCGATTACGGCAACCTTTTCACCCGGCTTCAATTCGAGATTGATTTTTTTCAGGGCTTCAATGCCGGTATGCGGATAGGTAAAACTTACATCGTTGAGTCGGATATGTCCGCTGAATGCAGGCTTTTCCGGATTCTTTGGTTGACGGATATCGGGAACGGTGTTCAGGAATTCATTCAATCTTTTCTGGGAGGCGGCAGCCCGCTGGATCATGCTGGCCACCCAGCCGATGGCGCTTACGGGGAAGGTGAGCATGGTAATATACAGCACAAATTCGGCAATAACGCCGTAGCTGATGCCGGGCTCCCGGTTGATCACATAAATACCGCCCATCATGATGGTCAGCAGCGTACTGAGCCCGATGAGCAACGCCATCGAAGGGAAATAGATGGCTTCCACACGCGCCAAACTAACCGCTCCCCTCCTGTAGGCTTCTGCGTTATCCGAGAAAAAACGGTACATGGCGTTCTCCTGTACAAACGACTTGATCACACGGATTCCGGAATACGACTCCTGGGCATTGGTCGTCATATCGCTGAGAAGCGCCTGTATCTTTTCGCTTTTTCTGTTGATGATGGTATTAACGTAATATATGGTGATGGCCAGCAGCGGCAACGGTGCCAACACATACAGGGTTAGCTCCAGATTGGTGCGGATCATAAAAAACAGGCTGAATCCGATTACGGCAACCAGGTTGATCAGGTACATGATGGCCGGCCCGGTAAACATACGTACGCGGCTCACGTCTTCCGACATCCGGTTCATCAGATCGCCGGTGCTGTGTGTTTTGTAAAAATGGGAATCCAGTAGTTGGTAGTGATTGTAGATTTCATTTTTCTGATCGTATTCAATATGCCGGCTCATCACAATAATGGTCTGCCGCATGAAAAACATGAACAATCCCTTGAGCAGGGCGGTAAGCAGAATGGTAATTCCTGCTATGGCAATGATTCCGGTAAAGGAAAAGCCCGCATTTTCGATCCATCCGATAAATGCGCGGACGGCCCGGTCGTAGGTCCGGGTTTCCGCAACGGTGGTATCTCCCTTCAATGTGTGTTCAACCAGATCGATAATATATCCCGTTATCTGGGGAGCCAGAATGCTGAAATAGTTGGACACTATGATAAAAAAAATACCGGCCGATAAACGCGTCCGGTATTTCCAGAAATATTTGTTTAATGCTTTCAGATGCTTCATCGGATAGCAAAAATAAGGGATAAATCAACCTCCCGTTCCGATGAATTCGTTAAACTATGAACGAATATAGCTCTCCAGCTGTGCGATGGTTTCCTTCTGAGCCAGAATCGTTTCCGTAACCACGTCGGTAATGGAAATTATTCCGGAAAGGTGCTCTTCCTCAAAGACCGGCAGGTAGCGGATATTGTTCTCCGACATGATCTGCATGCAGGTTTCCAGGGAATCTTCGGGCGTAATCCGGGGAAGACCGGTAGTCATGATCTCTTCAACCGCAACGTCCTGGGAGGATTTCCCTTTTAGGATTACTTTACGGGCATAATCCCGTTCTGTCACCAGGCCGAGATAGCGACCGTTGTCCAGAACAACGAGCGAACCAATGTTCCGTTCATTCATAATTTCAAGAGCATGGATCACTTTTTCACCGGGAGAGACGGAAATGACCTGTGAACCCTTCCGGGTCAGGATGTGCGCGACTTTTTTCATAATGGCTGTAGTTTGTAGTTAGGACCTTCTTATTAAGATACAACCATTTTCGCGATTATCCAAATTTCGCGCTGGATCGGGCTATTTTTCGATGACCACGGTCTGCTTCAGCTTCATGGGAACCCGGCTGTCCTGCCGGATGGCGGGCGACCAGGGCCCCAGTTGTTCAAAACGGTCAAGAATGCCGTCGTTCAGGGCTGCATTGCCTCCCCTCACCACCACGGGATTGATCAGTTTACCTTCCTCCGTGATGATAAATTCCACCAAAACATAGGCGGTATGCTGGTTCTCCTCGAGCAGGCCGTTGAGTTCCTGGTTCATTTTTTTGAGGAAATTCTGATAGGCTTCATTTCCGCCGGGGAACACGGGAAGCTTATTCACCGTCATCGGGATCTGCTTTTCGTCGAAGCTGATCCGGGTACGGGGTTTGGGCACATATTTGGGTTTAGTTTCCTTAACCCTGGCCACCGGCATTACGTCAGCTCGGTCGATATTGGTTACGTACTCGCCCTGTGCGTCCACCGCTATTACGGGAAGCTTTTTGTACTTTTCAAAGTAGTAGTAAACGTCCTTCAGTTTTTCAACAAAGGGGGCATATTCGGTGAAGGTCTGCAGGTATTTGTTCAGATATTGAACACTCACTTCGTTGTTGAAGCGGATGGGGAAAATATGCACGGGAATAAAGTCCTGCCCCTGATTTTTTGCATTGGCCGCCAGAATATACAGCTCCTCGATCTGGTTGTCCATGATCGGAATACAGCCTGTTGTTACACAGGAACCGTGGATATAGATATCTCCACCCGGCTGATACGTATCGGCGAGAACCCGATCGGAAGCGTTGGGGTAATTGATGCCGAGGGAAAGATGATACATACTCCTCGGGTTGAATTCGTTGATGTAGTAAAACCCTTCCGGAACCTGATAATCGCCCTGTATCCGTTTGGGGCCCATACTCCCGGAGAGTGCACATACCTTATAGGTCTTGAATAATTTGAAGGGTTCCCTGGAATTGTTGCGGATCCACACTTCAAGCTGACTGTCGTATTTGAACGAACGGATATAAATCTGGTTGGCAGGCCACGTAAATCCCTGAGCAGCAAATTGTTTCATAAGCGTATCCTGCTTACGCTTCACTACGTCGGTGATTTTGGGGAAAGATTTCTGATAGTCGATAAAGCTGTTCTGCGAAGTTTGTCCCTTGACGCAGTACGTTCCGAATAATGCCAGTAATAAAACTATGATCCTCATCCACACAAATTTATAACCATTTCAACGAATTGTTGCGGCTTGTATTTTGCGTAGGGGGTATATGTTCGTTAAATTTATGCAAATCTGCCCCCTGGGGCGTAAAAAAGCCCCCTTTCGGGGGCTTAGATTAGCAACGGACATGTGTTTTTAGGTTTTTAGGTGCGGCGTGCTAAAGGTTTCCGCGACGCTCCTGCTCTCTTTCAAGGGCTTCGAAAAGGGCCTTGAAATTCCCTTTACCGAAGCTTTTAGCCCCCTTCCGCTGAATGATTTCGAAAAACAGCGTGGGCCGGTCTTCAACCGGCTTGGTAAAGATCTGCAGCAGGTAGCCCTCATCGTCTTTATCCACAAGGATCCCCAATTCGCGGAGGGGAGCAAGATCTTCATCGATATGGCCTACCCTGTCGAGAACGGTATCGTAATAGCTTCCGGGAACCTTCAGGAATTCCACTCCGCGGTTCTGGAGTTCGGTAACGGTTTCGATAATATTGGCGGTAGCCAGGGCCACGTGCTGAACGCCTTCGCCGTTGTAGAACTCAAGGTACTCTTCCACCTGGCTTTTTTTCTTTCCTTCTGCCGGCTCATTGATCGGGAATTTCACAAAACCGTTTCCGTTACTCATCACCTTACTCATCAGGGCGGAGTATTCGGTGGAAATATCGTTGTCGTCGAAGGAAAGGATATTGCGGAATCCCATCACATCTTCGTAGAATTTTACCCAGGGGTTCATCTGGTTCCAACCCACATTGCCCACGCAGTGGTCTACATACAGCAGCCCGGTTGGCGCCGGATTGTAGTTCGATTTCCATTCTACAAATCCGGGCATGAAAGCACCCTTGTAATTTTTCCTTTCGATAAACAGGTGAACGGTATCACCGTAGGTATGGATGCCACTCATGACAATTTCGCCGTGTTCGTCGGTCAGGCGTGTCGGCTCCATAAAACTTTTACCGCCGCGTTGGGTCGTAGCTTGCCAGGAATAGGCAGCATCGTCTACACGCAGCGCCAAAAACTTCACGCCGTCGCCGTGTTTATAAACGTGATCGGCAATTTCGTTGTTGATGCGCAGGGCGGTGGTAAATACAAAGGTGAGTTTGTTCTGGCGGACAACGTAACTTGCCCTGTCTTTCACACCGGTTTCCGGGCCGGCATAGGCCACCGATTGGAATCCAAAGGCCGACTTATAAAAATGAGCAGCCTGCTTGGCATTACCAACGTAAAATTCAACATAATCCGTTCCTTCCAATGGAAGAAAATCTTTCTGCACACCAGGTGCAATGGCAGTAGCAACACTAGACATACTAATAGTGATTATAGGTTAGATAAATATCCGGTAAAGGGAATCGTAAGGAGGGCCCGGGATGGGCCTAAGATTAAAGTACAGACGAGTCCATGGCCAAAGTGACCATCAGCAGGCAGAAGATCGCCCGCTTGTCGTTGAACATCTTATGAGGATAGTCCGGTAACATGAAACAAATATACCACTTTTTAAGGCTGCCAAATAACTTATCTTCGTGCCGAAATTGGAATTTTATGAAGAAAGCCGGTATTTTGGGAGGAGGGCAATTGGGCAGAATGCTACTGCAGGAAGCCGCCAATTATCCCGTAGAAACATTTGTCATGGAAAACGACGAGGACTGCCCCGCGGCACACCTCTGCCACCATTTTGTGAAGGGCGATATCCGTAATTACGATGATGTCTACGCATTCGGAAAAAAGGTGGACGTGCTCACCATCGAGATCGAATCGGTGAATATCGATGCGCTTGAACAACTCGAAAAAGAAGGGGTTAAGGTGTATCCCACAACGGCCGCCCTTCGCACTATAAAAAACAAAATCACCCAGAAGGATTTTTACCGCGATAACGGTATCCCTACTTCGCCTTACGTAATTGTAAAAAACAAGCAGGACCTTAACGAACACAAGAGTTTTCTTCCCGCCGTCCAGAAACTGGGCGAAGGGGGATACGACGGGAAGGGCGTTCTCCTGATGAATCAGGTTTACGACCTGGAGTCCGGATTTGATGCACCATCCGTGCTGGAGAAAAAGGTTGATCTGGAGAAAGAGATTGCCGTCATCGTTGCCGTAAGCGCCAACGGAGAATCCGTCATTTTCCCTCCGGTGGAAATGGTATTCGACTCACGACTGAATCTGCTCGATTTTCAGCTGAGCCCGGCTTCGCTCCAGGAAAAAACACTTTGGAAGACTGAAGCCATCGCCCTTAAACTCGTAAAAGCCCTTAACTCGCCCGGCCTCTTTGCCGTAGAACTGTTTGTAGACCGAAACGGTGAGGTGCTCGTAAACGAAACCGCTCCACGCGTGCACAACAGCGGTCACCATACCATCGAAGCACATGTAACTTCCCAGTACGATATGCTCTGGCGTATCCTGCTCGACTATCCGCTGGGAAATACCGATGCCATCCTGCCCTCTGCCCTGGTGAACCTGATCGGCGAAGAAGGTCATTCCGGACCGGCCGTTTACGAAGGTTTGGAAGCCGTATTGAAAATGGAACGGGTTTATGTACATCTCTACGGCAAAGCCGTTACCAAACCCGGAAGAAAAATGGGGCATGTGACCATTCTCGGAAACGATCGTGTGGATCTGGTTCACAAAGCCACCAAAATCAAACAAAGCCTGAAAGTTATTTCACGATAATTCGATAATCAGAAAACTATGACTGTTCAAGTTGGTATTATTATGGGCAGCGACAGCGACCTTCCGGTGATGCAGGCCGCAGCGGATATACTTCAGCAGTTCGGTATCGGATACGAACTCACCGTAGTATCCGCACATCGTACGCCTCTGCGCATGGTGGAATATGCCCAATCGGCAAGAGAAAGAGGCCTGAAGGTGATTATTGCCGGTGCCGGCGGTGCAGCACACCTTCCCGGCATGGTGGCTTCGCTCACTCCCCTGCCGGTGATCGGTGTTCCCGTAAAATCATCAAACTCAATTGATGGATGGGACTCCGTACTCTCCATCCTTCAGATGCCCAACGGCATCCCCGTGGCTACCGTGGCACTCAACGCAGCCAAAAACGCCGGAATCCTCGCCGCATCCATGATCGGCGCATTCGATCCGGTTGTAGGCGACAAGGTGACAGCCTACAAAAAGCAACTGGAAAAAGAAGTTCTAGAAAAAGCTCAGGGACTGGAGAAGAAAGGTTTCCCCAATACCTTCGATAAGAAATAAAATTTTTGGACTATTTCGATTCTTCCGCCTCTCGGAGTACAACAAAATGCTGCTCCAGGGCGGAAGAGTTTTTATAGAGCATATCGATAAAGCCCGGGCCATACTGTGCATAATACGGCAGAATATTGTCGACCCGCTCCTGAAGCCCGTTCCGGGGGAAAAGCATATTACGAAAGGCTTTCAGCTGACCGGCAAAGTCGGCATGTTTTCTTTTTTCCGCACGGATAATCTTCTTCTGAAGGGCTTCCAGCTTCGATACAGCCTGCTCCCGGAGGGCAAGTACATGTTTAACCAGCGTCGGATCCACCTGTTCAGAAAGCTTTGAAAGCGATTCGTACTGATCCGCAACGGCTTTCAGCTCGGGACTGATGTCAATCCGTTGCTTCGCCAATTTCAGGGCAAGCTCCTCTACCACCCGATGTTCATTGCTGAACAGCATATCCAGCGTTATACCCGCCTTGTCCATCTTCCGCGAAATCTCGCCCGGTATAAACAGGAAGGAATTCCGCAATACCAAAACGGGGAATGGAACCTTATAATGACGAAACAGTTCGCGGTACTCCAACCAGTAGGCCAGCTCCCCGCCTCCACCGATAAAGGCAATCCCCGGCAGCAGGGTCTCCTGAAGCAATCCGCGCAGAATAACGTTGGGGCTGTAACATTCAGGATGAGCCGCAAAATCCGCCATGAGTTCATCATGGGTGAAATGCATATCGGTATTGAGCACGTGCCAGCTTTCGCCGTCCCTTACAATCCGTTCACGGAGCTGGTCCTTTAAATAGAAAAGATTTATTTCACGGGGATTGGCCTGTACCTTATATCCCCTGACCTGAAGTTCATCAATGGTTTGCTGTACAATTTTCGAAGTCTGCTGAAATACCAGATCATCGCGGAAAATATCTCCCATGGCCCGTTTCACCAATGGACTATCCGGAATAAATACCACCACACCAAAACGTTCAAAAAGTGCGTGCACCAATCGGAAGGTTGCGGTCTGGATATTTTCACTTTCCAGATAACACCGGCGAACCAGATCCATCAGTTCTTCTCCATAGGGAAGAACGGCTAAACGCCCGTAAAGGCGGTGGGTAAGCGTATCCAGCCCCTTAGGTTTCATCCGGCCAACGGCGCCCTTCTGATTGGTGTCCCAACTCAGCTTCTCACCGTCCAGAAAGATCTTTCCAAGTTCTTCGAGGTCGGCATCTTCGCTGCCCATATAGTAAACCGGAACGAATTGTTTGCCGGGGAACCATTCCGCAGCCTGTTCGGCAAGCCGAACGGTATGAAGGATCTTGTAAACAAAATACAGATAACCCGTAAAAATATTGGGCTGGTGTGCCGTGGTAATGGCAAAGGTGTTGGCTGCTTCCAGCTTTTCAATCTGCGCATTTACGGTTTCGGAAGCGGGCACTACCTGGTACTGCGAACGGAGTATCTGAACGAGCAGGCGCCGATCGGTATCAAACTCTTCCCGCGCTGCGATGGCTTTTTCCAGACCTTCCCGGGAAACGGGGTGTTCAAAAAACGCGTTCAACTTCGGATTCTGTTCAACATAATCCAGAACAATTTCCGAAAAGTAGCCAGTCTGTCTTAACGCCAACCGATGCGCAGTACAATCCATATTATTTAAGATATAGAGGCAAATTACAAAGGATTACCATTAGAGGATTGTTAAAAGCGTTCCCTCCAGATCGTAATCAAAGGCCTTGGTAATCTCCACCTCAACAAAGTCTCCGGGTTTAAGACGTTTCGTGGTATTGATGATTACTTCGTTGTCCACTTCAACCGAATCAAATTCAGTGCGGCCAAGATACCTTCCGGATTCCTTCTTGTCGACGATAACTTTGTATACCTTACCAACCTTCTCCTGATTTTTTTCAAGAGAGATTTCCTGCTGAACTTCCATGATCTCCTGCGCCCTTCTCTCCTTTTCTTCAGCCGGTACGTCGTCTACGAGTTCGTATGCAGAAGTACCTTCCTCGTGGCTGTAGGTAAATACACCCACCCTGTCGAAACGCATACGCTCCAGAAAGCCCTTGAGTTCTTCCACATCCTCCAGGGTTTCGCCGGGGAAACCGGCGATCAGCGTGGTGCGGAGGCAGATACCGGGGACCTTTTCGCGGATCCGGTGTACCAGATCTTCAATTTCTTCACGGGTGATCTGACGTTTCATGGCTTTCAGCATGGCATTCGAGGCATGCTGAAGCGGCATATCCAAATATTTGCAGATGTTCGGAAACTCGTTCATCACATCCAGGATCTCCAGCGGAAATTTTGTCGGGTAGGCGTAGTGGAGACGAATCCATTGCAAACCTTCAACACCTGCCAGAGCACGCATCAGGTCGGCCAAACGCCGTTTTTTATAAAGATCCAGTCCGTAATACGTCAGCTCCTGGGCAATCAGCATAATTTCCTTAACGCCCGATTTAACCAGTTTTTCCGCTTCCATTACCAATTCTTCGATCGGTTTGGAAACGTGGCCGCCCCGCATCAGCGGAATGGCGCAAAAAGAACAGGTGCGGTTACAACCTTCCGCGATTTTCAGGTAGGCGTAGTGAGACGGTGTGCTGAGCATTCGTTCGCCCACCAACTCGGCCTTATAATCGGCGTCAAATTTTTTAAGGATCAGGGGGAGTTCCATGGTTCCAAACCAGGCGTCCACACCCTCGATTTCCGATTCCAGATCACCTCTGTAGCGCTCGCTGAGGCAACCGGTTACATATACTTTATCGAGCCTACCCATTTGTTTCAGCTCAACCTGTTCCAGTATCGTATTGATGGATTCTTCCTTGGCCTTGTCGATAAATCCGCAGGTATTCACCACTACAATATTGTGATCCCGCCTCTCGCTTTCGTGAACCACATCGATATCATTGGCTCTGAGCTGACCACTCAACAATTCGGAGTCCACCATATTTTTTGAACAGCCGAGCGTAATGATATTAACCTTATCCTTTTTTAGCGTTTTTGTTTTCATAATGAGGGAGCAAAGGTAGTAAAAGATCGGCAGTTGCGAGTTTGGCACCAAATTTGGCTATGGGATCTGAAAGGGGCATTCGTTCCTGATTTTTGTTCTAAACCTTTAAAAACTAAACGGTATGAAAAAAATTCTGACCGGCATTATTCTGATGGCAGGACTGGGTATCGGCAGCGCCAAAGCTCAAAGCATGGGCGAAAGCTATCAAACTGCCCTGGGTGTGAAGTTCTATCCCGGTGCTATTTCCATCAAACATTTTATGGATGACAATAAGGCACTCGAGGGAATGGCCTCTTTCTGGCGCTACGGGCTCAGAGTGACAGGTCTTTACGAAATCCATGGCGATATTGCCGGGGCTCCCGGACTGAAGTGGTACGTTGGTCCCGGTGCGCATATCGGCTTTTGGAACAACGATGCTCGTCACTATTACCACAACGGCCCCGATGGTGGTGCATTCTTCGGCATCGATGGGGTTGTGGGACTGGACTACAAAATCAACGGAGCGCCGATCAATATTTCTGCCGACTGGATGCCTTCCTTCACCTTCGGTAAGTACGAGGGATTCGACGGCGGTTGGGGTGGCCTGGCGATCCGCTACACGTTCTGATAAACTCTGTCAATTATAGCTAAAGGGACATTTAACACAAATCCCGCCCCAGAAGGAGCGGGATTTTTATATTCAAAAGAGGATACGTTTACTGCCTATTTGTTCTCCAGGTTGAAGAGGCTGTCTACAAATTCCTCCTTGTCGAACACCAGCAGGTCTTCCATTTTTTCACCGACACCGATAAACTTTACCGGAATCTTAAATTGGTTGGCAATGGCGAGTACCACTCCACCTTTGGCTGTACCGTCGAGTTTGGTGATGGTCAGCGCAGAAACTTCCGTGGCTGCCGTAAAATGTTTGGCCTGCTCCAGCGCATTCTGACCGGTGGAGCCGTCGAGAACCAGCATCACTTCGTGCGGCGCATCGGGAATTACTTTCTGAATAACACGTTTTATTTTGGAAAGCTCATCCATGAGGTGGGCCTTATTGTGCAGGCGACCTGCCGTATCGATAATGATAACATCCGAACCGCGGGCCACGCCACTGTTTACCGTATCAAAAGCCACGGAGGCCGGATCACTCCCCATATCCTTGCGTACGATCGGAACGCCGGCTCTTTCACTCCAGATGGTAAGCTGATCTACAGCTGCAGCCCGGAACGTATCGGCCGCACCCAGCAAAACGGAGTAACCGGCAGATTTGAAGTTATGGGCCAGTTTGCCGATGGTGGTCGTTTTACCAACGCCGTTAACCCCCACAACCAGAATAACGTAGGGTTTCTTTCCTTCCGGCAGCTTGTAACCCGTATAGCTGTTTTCGGGAGCGTCGACAAGAATCCCCTGGATTTCTTCCTTAAGAATACGGTTCAGTTCGGAGGTGTTGATGTATTTATCCCGGGCTACACGATCCTCGATCCGCTTAATGATTTTTACCGTGGTGTCGATACCCACATCAGCGCCAACCAGGGCTTCTTCGAGGTTATCGAGCACTTCGTCATCTACCGTGCTTTTACCGGCGATGGCTTTGGTTATTTTAGAAAAGAAGCTCTCCTTCGTCTTTTGCAACCCCTCGTCCAGGCTTTCCTTTTCTTTCTTGCCGAACAATTTTCCAAAAAATCCCATACGCTATTGTTTAATATCGACAAAGGTAAACAGAAAAAGCTGTTCCCGTGTAAAAGAACAGCTTCTCATGTATGTAGTTACTAACCCGATTATTTCTCGGACATGTATTCTTTCACCTTGTCTTTGTGAACGATTGCTTCCTTAAAGGTGTAAGCTCCAGTTTTCGGGCTACGTACAGCCTTGATCACTTTAGTCCAGTTTTTGGCCTCTGCTGAAGCTTTAGCATCTTTAATTTTCGCGTTCTTTGAAGCTGCTTTTGCCATGACTCAAATATTAAATTAGTTAACGGTAAAAAGACCTTACTTGATCTCTTTGTGTATAGTATACTTCTTCAGAATGGGGTTGTATTTTTTCAACTCCAAGCGCTCGGGGGTGTTCTTCTTGTTTTTGGTAGTGATATATCGGCTGGTACCGGGCATGCCTGAAGTTTTATGTTCAGTGCATTCCATTATCACCTGCACCCTGTTACCTTTTTTTGCCATTGCCTATTCTATTTTAAATAATATGGAATTAGATGTTTACACCTTTGCTTCTCAGCTCTTTCACAACGGAATAGAGTCCGTTCTTGTTGATGGTACGGATAGCTTCTGAGGAAACTTTCAGTGTGATCCACTTGTCTTCTTCAGCCAAAAAGAATCTTTTGGTCTGCAAATTGGGTAAAAACCGGCGTTTGGTCTTGATATTTGAGTGCGATACGTTGTTACCAGTGATCGGCTTTTTACCTGTTACCTGACATACTCTTGCCATGACTTGTCGAAATTTAGGACGGCAAAGGTAGCGATTTCCGGCATAATGCCAAAATGAATTTAATTTTTTTCGGGGTTTGGCCCCAGAAGTTTTGCACAGGCGTGCATTTTATCTCCCCCGCCGCGAAAGTTATCCACATTCCCGGGGGGGTTAACAGAATCCCGGTACATTCTTCCCGGCGACGGAAATCAACTGGTCCAACCGAATCTCGGTTCCATCCGCCAGCTTCATATACTCCACCCCTTGCCGGGTGTACAAATCTACAATCCGGGCAAATTCCTGTTCCTCCCCACCCGATTCACTGCGGAAAACAACGACTACCTCCTCGCCCAATGTGGCGTAATGTTCGAGAAGATCATAATAATTACAATTGATCGGAATATAGGAGCCGCCCATATAATAAAGTTACAAATTTTCCGAAATCCTACCCAATACGGAAATTTGACCGATAATTTCTCTGATTTTCAGTAACTTGTAAGTATACAACGGTGTTTATGGTGATCAATAGGAAGAAAACAGGAAAACGAATTCCCCAGGATATCAGCTGGCTCTCCTTCAACGCCCGTGTGCTGCAGGAAGGCGCCGACCCCTCCGTTCCACTCCGTGAGCGAATCCGATTTCTCGGGATCTTTTCCAATAACCTCGACGAGTTCTTCCGGGTACGGGTAGCCACACTGAACCGGATGATGCGCCTGGGTGCTGTCAATAAAATGCATCTCGAATCCAACCCGCTCGAAATTCTGGAGGAAATACAACTCACCGTTTTGCATCAACAGAACGAGTTCAATCGGATCTGGGACGGACTGCTGAAAGAACTTAAGAAAGAAAAGATTTTTCTGGTAACCGAAAAACAGTTGAACCGGGAGCAGAAAAAATATGTGGAGCGGCTGTACGAAAATGACATCAGCAACAACATCATTCCCCTGATGATCGAGGCCTTGCCCGAACTGCCCTACCTCCACGACAAATCCATTTATCTGGGGGTAGTTATGTCGAGCAAAACGTCGGCCTATAAACAGCGGTATGCCCTGATTGAAGTGCCCACCCGGGCCGTGGGCCGCTTCTTCCTCCTGCCCTCCGCACCCGGCACGCACAGTATTATTTTGCTGGAGGACATCATCCGCCACAATCTCCCGCGGATTTTTTCCTATTTCGGATACGATAATTATGAGTCGCACATATTCAAGGTCACCAAGGATGCCGAACTCGATATCGATAACGATGTATCCACCACCCTGATCCAAAAAATCCGGAAGGGACTGAAGAACAGAAGAAAAGGGCAGCCCGTACGATTTGTGTACGACAAGGAAATGAACGCGGGTCTGCTGGATCTCCTGATCCGTAAACTCAATCTGGCCAGAAAGGACAGCATCATGCCGGGTAGCCGTATCCACAATTTCCGGGATTTCATGGATTTCCCGGAATCCGTATTCACGCAAAAAAGTAATCGCCGACCGGCTTTTATTCATCCCTGGTTAAAAAAGGAATCCCGGGTAACCGATGCGCTGCTGAAAAGGGATATCCTGCTTTCCTTCCCTTATCACTCGTTCAGTTCAGTCATCGACCTGTTACGCGAAGCCGCGATCGATCCGGACGTTACCGAAATCCGGATCACCGCCTACCGCCTGGCCCCCGATTCCCGGATCGTCAACGCCCTGATCAATGCCGTACGGAACCGGAAACGCGTGGTGGTTATGCTCGAACTCCGGGCACGCTTTGATGAGGAGGCCAATCTGGAGTGGAAGGAACGTCTGGAAGTGGAAGGGGTAAAGGTATTGATCGGCGTACCTAACATGAAGGTACATGCGAAGTTGTGCCTGATCAAAAAAAGAATCGGAACCCGCACGGTTCAATACGGATTTGTGAGTACCGGGAACCTGAACGAAAAGACGGCGGTCCTTTACGGTGATTTCTGCCTGCTGACCGCCAACCGCAATATCATGGCCGATATCAACCGCATATTTGCCTATCTGGAAAAGCCGAAAACGGGGCTGAACCATCTGAAATCCTGCCGCACACTCATTCCCTGCCCCAGCTCGCTCCGTAAGGAACTGGAGAAAATGATTCTCCGCGAAATCAAGGCGGCTCAGGCCGGAAAACCCGCTTCCATAACCCTGAAAATGAACTCTCTTTCCGATGAAGCGTTAATTCTTCGCCTGGAGGAAGCTGCCCGGGAAGGTGTGGAATTAAACCTTATTGTTCGGGGAATTTTCGGAATGCATACCGAAAACAAAAAATTCAGGGCCCCGCTAAAAGCCATCAGTATTGTGGATGAATATCTTGAACATGCAAGGGTGTTCCTGTTCCATAACGGTGGTAAAGAAAAAGTTTACCTATCTTCGGCCGACTGGATGGTCCGGAACCTCGATCATCGCGTAGAGGCCACCTGCCCCATCCTCGACCCGGAAATTCAGCAGATGATCCGGAAAATCCTGGAAATCCAGCTAAAGGATAATGTGAAGGCAAGATGGCTCGATAACAACTTGAGTAACGAATACGTAACCACAGGCGGGAGAAAAAAGATAAGGTCCCAGGTAGAAATTTACAATTACCTGCATCAAAAAACAATGAACGAAATTGAGACTGGCAGCAATTGATATTGGAAGTAATGCGGCACGTCTGCTGATTGCAGAAGTCAGAAAAAAAAGCTCAGGAGGCGTAGGTTTCGACAAGCTGAACCTGATCCGGGTTCCGCTGCGGCTTGGTTTTGATGTATTTGAAAAAGGATACATCAGTCCGGTGAAAACGGACATGGTTATACGAACCATTAAAGCATACAGGTACCTGCTCGATGTGTACGATGTCCGCCACATCAAGGCCTGCGCAACATCAGCCATGCGGGATGCGGCCAATTCTGCGGAAATCATCAGGCGGGTTCGCCTGGAAACCGGTATCGAAATCAACGTGATCAGCGGAGAACAGGAAGCTGCCTACATTTACGAAAATCATGTTGCCGAAAATCTGGATAAGGATAAAGACTATCTCTATATTGATGTCGGTGGTGGAAGTACCGAACTGACACTATTTTCCGGCAACAGGCTGGTGTTTAAGGAGTCCTTTGATATCGGAACGATCCGACTGCTCAAAGACAAGGTGGAAGATTCGGTATGGGACAGAATGAAGGATTTTCTCAAATCCCGTTTAAAAAACGCCCAAAAAATAACCGCCATCGGTTCCGGGGGAAACATCAACAAGGTATTTTCGTTGTCGAAACGCAAGGATGGAAAACCGCTCAGCCTCGACCTACTGAAAGATTACTACAAGGAATTGGGCAGCGTTCCCCTGCAAACCCGAATTGAACTTTACAAGCTCCGTGAAGACCGGGCCGATGTAATTGTACCCGCTCTTCAGATCTATATCAATGTCATGCGATGGGCCGGTGCAGAAGAAATTTACGTACCCAAAATCGGTCTTGCCGATGGCCTCATCCTGAACCTTTATCAGGAATTATCAAACGAAAAAGCAGAGCCCAGCTTCAATTAACCATTTATATTCAGAACAATGTCTATACACCAGGAAGTTAAACGCGTAACAACAAATACGCTGCAGAAAATCAAGGAAGCCGGCCAGAAGATTTCCATGCTGACCGCCTACGATTATTCCTTTGCCAAAGTGATTGATGCCGCCGGAGTGGATGTGATACTGGTGGGCGATTCTGCCTCCAACGTTATGGCCGGCCACGAAACGACACTGCCCATCACCCTTGACCAGATGATTTATCACGCGGAATCGGTGGTACGTGGCATTCAACGCAGCCTTGTGGTGGTAGACCTCCCCTTCGGATCCTATCAGGGAAATTCCAAGGAAGCCCTTAACTCTACCATCCGGATCATGAAAGAAACCGGCGCCCATGCCATCAAGATTGAAGGCGGTGAAGAAATCATCGAGTCGGTAAAACGAATCATATCCGCCGGTGTTCCGGTAATGGGACATCTCGGGCTTACCCCCCAATCGATCTACAAATTCGGAACCTATACCGTAAGAGCACGCGAAGAAGCCGAAGCGGCCAAACTCAAACGCGATGCACAGCTGCTGCAGGAAGCGGGTTGCTTTGCCGTAGTTCTGGAAAAAATTCCCGCCATGCTCGCGAAGGAAGTGACCGAATCGCTTCAGATTCCGACCATCGGTATCGGTGCCGGAAAACATTGTGATGGCCAGGTACTGGTGATGCACGATATGCTGGGATTAAACCAATCGTTCAAGCCCCGTTTCCTCCGTCAGTACCTCAATCTTTACGAGCAGGTGCATGCGGCGGTTGGACAATACATTGCCGATGTCCGCAGCGGAGATTTCCCGAACGAAAAAGAACAATATTGATAACCTAACCGAATCAAACACACTTGCCATGGATTTTCTTTCCAACCTGCTGATCTCCGAACAGAACGCCGGCGTATCCACCGGAACGCAATGGTATACGTCCGACGGAGAAATCATTGCCTCCTATTCGCCCGTTGATGGTCGCTGGATAGGATCGGTTTCATCTGCCGACCGTAATTCCTATGAAACGGTGGTCCGCAAAGCCTCCGAAGCCTTCACCGGTTGGCGCAACTGGCCGGCCCCGAAAAGAGGTGAAGTGATCCGCCAGATCGGCGAAGCCCTCCGTGAAAAAAAGGAAGCACTCGGACGGCTGGTTTCCTACGAAATGGGAAAAAGCCTGCAGGAAGGCTATGGAGAAGTTCAGGAGATGATTGATATCTGTGATTTTGCGGTTGGGCTTTCCCGTCAGCTCTATGGGCTGAGCATGCACTCCGAACGCCCCGGCCACAGAATGTATGAGCAATGGCATCCTCTCGGTGTTGTGGGGATTATTTCCGCCTTCAATTTCCCGGTAGCGGTATGGAGCTGGAACAGCATGCTGGCCTGGGTTTGCGGCAATACCTGTATCTGGAAGCCATCCGAAAAAACACCCCTATGTGCCGTAGCCTGCCAACATATCATTCAGGAAGTATTTGCACGGAACAATGTACCGGAGGGCGTTTCCTGCCTGGTAACGGGTGGACGCGAGGTGGGCGAATGGATAAGCAACGATCCGGCTATAGCCCTGGTATCGGCCACTGGCTCCACCCGCATGGGGAAAGCCGTAGCCGAAGCAGTGGGTCGCCGTTTGGGAAGATCCCTGCTGGAACTCGGCGGCAACAACGCCATCATCGTTTCCAAAGATGCCGATCTCGATATCGCCATCACCGGTTCCGTATTCGGTGCCGTGGGAACAGCCGGGCAGCGCTGTACCACAACACGCAGACTGATCATCCACTCTTCAATATACGACGAATTTCTGCGCAAGCTGGTGAGCGCATACAAACAGCTGAGAATCGGCAACCCCCTCGATGAAACCAATCACGTGGGGCCGCTGATCGACAAGGAGGCCGTGAGCGCTTACGAAAAAGCCATCGAACAATGTACACAGGAAGGTGGCCGCTTTATCGTAGAAGGTGGCGTACTCAAGGGCGAAGGCTATGAGAGCGGATGTTACGTGAAACCCTGTATCGCGGAAGTCAGACCCGACCTCAGGATCGTTCATCAGGAGACCTTTGCCCCCATCCTGTACGTCATGAAATATGAAACCCTGGAAGAAGCTATTGCCATTCAAAACAATGTTCCGCAGGGGCTTTCCTCGGCGATCATGACCCTGAACCTCAGGGAAGCCGAACTCTTCCTTTCCGCGTCCGGAAGCGATTGTGGCATTGCCAACGTCAATATCGGCACCTCGGGAGCCGAGATCGGCGGCGCCTTCGGAGGCGAAAAAGAAACCGGGGGCGGGCGCGAAAGCGGCAGCGACGCCTGGAAAAACTATATGCGCAGGCAAACCAATACCATCAACTACTCTTCCCAACTGCCCCTTGCCCAGGGTATCCGTTTCGACTTGTAGGTTGATTTTCAAAAATATTCACCGTTATCCAGCGTTATATATCCTAAGTAAATCCCATACCCGCTATGATCACTCCGGTTTCTATCCGAAAAAAACTCCTTGTTCTTTCCCTGGGCCTGATTTTCAGTCAGGCCGCCAGCAGTCAGATCCGGCTTTTTCTCACCGGTGGCGCCCAGTCGTCATCGGTTGAAGAGAGCAATTCCCTGCCCGACTGGCGTACCGAAGTGAAGCCCTTTCTGAAGAACAGAACGGGAGCCCGGGTGGGTCTTACGGCAGATATTCCCCTCAAGCCTACATCGTCCTGGTCGCTTCGGCCCGGACTGCTCTACAGTGCCAGGGGGGATAAATTTCTCCGCGACTCGGATCCGCTGACCGATCCGGATGGATATTACCGGCGCGAATCGAACCTCAAGGCCGATTATATCGATATCCCGTTGGTTCTTGCCTATAATTTGCGGCTTTCCCCGAAAATAAAGGCCTTTATCGGCGCGGGCCCCTCCGCATCCGTGTTTTATTCGGCCGAACGAACCAACACGTTTTATTCTGAATACGATGTGCTGACCAACGAGGAGAAGGGAGAAACCGGAAAGGATCCCGGAAAATACAAAACGACTTACCTGGCCGCAAATGTCACCGCCGGATTTGATTTCGGCGGAGCGATGCTGTCGGCCGTTTACTCCAGGGGACTGACAACCTTTTACACAGCCGCCTACTCCTCTTCCTTTTACCATCAAAGCGTTGGAGTGTCGCTTTCGATCCGTATAGCCCGGCAGAAAGACGCTACCCCTTCCCGCCCCACAGCGCCGGCGCCTCCGAAAACGGTAGACGTTGTAGAGCCCACTCCGCCCGCCACAGTGGAGGAAAAGCCCATCGTTGTTGTTGAGGAGAAACGCGTAGATACCCCAACCGTAAAACCGCCGAAAGCCAGTGAACGCATTGCAGAAATTGCTACCCAGATCCGATTTGAGTTCGGAAGCGTTAAGGTAGACAGTTCCTACTTCCCTGCGCTGGACGAAATTGTAGCCCTTTTACAAGCCGATCCGGCCATGAAGCTGATTATCGAAGGGCATACCGATAACGTGGGGCAGGCAACCCGGAACAAACTGGTTTCACAGCAGCGTGCCGATGCGATCCGAAATTATATGATCGGCAAAGGCATCCGTGGCGACCGGTTGACAGCGGTAGGCTACGGCCCCGATAAGCCCATCGCCGATAACGCTACGGAAGAAGGAAGGGCGAAGAACAGAAGGGTTGTATTTACCATTCATTAAGTATATCGACCTTTAACAAAATACTTGACCAACGGCGCGGCATTTTAACGGCAATCCAATAAATTGCGGCCATAAACATGTGAAATGAATAAAGTTTTGAAAAACGCAGGATTAGCAGGTCTTTTGCTGTTTGCAGCGGCTCAGGGTTTTGCTCAGACTTCAGCCAAAAAATCTGAATCTGTTCCTCAGGGATGGCACCTCATGGATGCTACCCAGGATGGTTATTATGGTATTAGTGTTGAAAAAGCTTATCAGGAACTTCTGAAAGGCAGAAAAAGTTATCCGGTAATTGTTGCGGTTATCGACTCCGGTGTCGACACGCTCCACGAAGACCTCAAGCCGGTTTTCTGGATCAACCCCAAGGAAATTCCCGGAAACGGAATTGACGACGATAAAAACGGCTACGTTGACGACGTATATGGATGGAACTTTATCGGCGGTAAAGATGGCCGTAACGTTAAGGAAGACTCCTACGAAGCAGCCCGCGTTTACCACAAACTGAAACAAAAATTCGGTAATCCCGAAGGAAAAGATACGTCTTCATGGGCTTCAGACCCCGATTACGCAACCTGGATAAAGGTGAAAAACGAAGTGGGCGGGAAACCCAAGGCGGCTGCCGGCCAGGTATTCGCCATGAAAAAAGCCCTCGAAAACTTCGTTAAGGCCGACTCTACCCTCCGCACCGAAATGGGCAAAGCAGAGTTCACCGGTCATGAACTGGAGAAATTCGAAGCCACTACCCAGGAAGGAAAAACTGCACGCATGGCTTTCCTCGGTATGCTGAAAGGTAACGATATGATGGATATGACCAACGTCAAATTCCTCGATGAGTTCACCAAATACGTAAAAGGCGAAGAAGACAAACTGGAAGCTGCCGACAAGGCTCCGGAAAACTTCCGCGGTAACATCGTTCAGGATAACTACGAGGATTTCAACGACCGTTACTATGGTAACGCCGACGTTATGGCCAGCACACCATTTCACGGTACACACGTATCCGGAATCATCGGTGCCAAAAGAGACAATAACCTTGGGATCAACGGTATTGCCGACAACGTTCGGATCATGACCATACGTGCCGTTCCCGATGGCGACGAACACGATAAGGATATTGCTCTCGCGATCCGTTATGCGGTAGACAACGGAGCGAAAGTGATCAATATGAGCTTTGGTAAAAGCTACTCTCCCGAAAAATACTGGGTTGACGACGCCGTGAAATACGCTGCATCCAAAGGCGTGCTGCTGGTTCACGCAGCCGGTAACGATGCTAAAAATGTAGATGTGGAAGACAATTTCCCCAACCCCTACATCAAGGTTGACGGTTCACGTGCTCCCAACTTCATCACCGTTGGTGCAAGCGGCGATCCCAAAGCCGGTGGATTCACCGCCTCCTTCTCCAACTACGGTAAAAACACGGTGGACGTTTTTGCTCCGGGTGTAAAAATCTATTCTACCATCCCCGGCGGAAATACCTACGGTAATGCACAGGGCACCAGTATGGCTTCGCCGGTTGTTGCCGGTCTTGCAGCGCTGATTCTGCAATACTACCCCAAACTGACTGCCACTCAGGTAAAGGAAATCATTGAGAAGTCTGCCGTCGCTCCTCCCTCAAACGTGAGAAAGCCCGGTACTTCCGAGCAGGTTCCCATGAGCGAACTTTGCCGCACGGGTGGTATCGTAAACGCATACGAAGCCATCAAACTGGCCGACGAAATGTATGGGAGTAAAAAACTGAAGTCGAAGCTGAAAAGCAGAAAAAAAGGATAATCCTACTCACCTTTATACAACCAATTCATGCGCCTGTCACCGAAATTGACAGGCGTTTCGTTTTTCAGGTTATGGGATTGACTTGATCGGCCAGTTTATCGCTGCGGCGGGATTTTCCGGCTTCAACTTTCCTGGATTGCTT
>ENA-UOVV01000184-UOVV01000184.1-compost-metagenome-genome-assembly--contig:-NODE-184-length-94639-cov-5.482249_pt1 | contig 94639 bp, 96 predicted proteins | sample MGYA00238155_ERZ761577 | MGnify/ENA primary metagenome ERZ761577 (study PRJEB28898, sample SAMN06268775) | compost metagenome | isolation source: Emeryville, CA | place: USA:Emeryville, CA | collected...
GATGCCCATCGTCGCCTCCATGGGCGGCAATGCGGGCACGCAAACCCTGACCGTTGCCGTGCGCGCGCTGGCGACAAAGGAACTCTCCTCCGCCAACGCCTGGCGCGTGATTGCCAAGGAATGTCGCGTGGGCATGTTGAACGGCACTTTCTTTGCCGTGCTGCTCGGCGTGATTGTCTGGTGGTGGTTTGACAATCTGACGCTGGGGCTGGTGATCGGCGCGGCATTGATCATCAATCTTTTGATCGCCGGATTTTTCGGCGCCTTTGTGCCCATCACGCTGCACCGTTTCAAAATCGACCCTGCCCCCGCTGCCGGCATTTTCCTGACCATGATGACCGACGTGATCGGATTCTTTGCCTTTCTGGGGCTGGCAACGTTTTTCCTGCTTTAAGCCAAGCCATTGTAATCAAACGAAAGTTGACATATGTTATGGACAGCGCCGCACGCGCTCTCTATGCTGGAAGGCCTGAAAACATTGATGCATCAGGATGATGTCCGCCTATGATCCGGCTTCGCAAAACAGCCAACGGCACCTTTCAAAAAAATGATATCGCCAAAGCCATCGCGGCGCTGGCGCTGGAAGAGCGCCGTGAAAAGCTGATGGAAGCCGCCGCCGACAATAACGTCGAAACCGTTGTCACCATTCTGGATACCGACCCGACGCTGATGAATATCCGCGATGATAACGGCTGGTCGCTGCTGCACAGCGCAACGGGCTGGTGCGCGGTAGAGGTGGTGGAGGAGCTGCTGCTGCGCGGCGCCAACCCCGACAGCCCCGACGCCAAGGGCCAGACCAGCCGCGAACTGGCGCATCAGCTGGGCTTTGACAGTCTGGCCCAAAAAATGGACAGCATTCCGCGCGATGCCCGAAAACGCGCCGCGCTGCGGCGCGCAAAGGAAGAACAGGAAGCGCTGAAACGCGACATCGCTACCATCACCACCGGCACGACAGCACCCTGCTGCATCCACAAACACCCCCTGCACATCAAATCCAGAAGACCGAAACCGGGCTGATCTTATTGCGCCGCCACATGAACACGGCGATTCCGTAAAAGATTCGCGCACGGGGATGGCTCGACCTTGCGCGGCAATTTTTGTATGGTGGGGCATGATTTTCCAAGACCGGAGAGAAACACGATGACGGCTCCCACCGCCCATGCAGAAAAGAAAGCCCCCGCGATGACCGAATCCTATTTGCCCAAAGCGCTTGATTATCCCACGCTGTCCTTTGATCTTGGGGAGAATGCGACGCTGATCCGCGAAACGGTGCGTAATTTCGCGCAGGACAATATCGCGCCGATCGCGGCTGAGGTGGACCGCGCGAATGAATTCCCGAACGGCCTCTGGGCGGAATTCGGCAAGCTCGGCCTGCTGGGCATTACGGTGGAGGAAGAATACGGCGGCTCCGGCATGGGGGATATCGAGCATATCGTGGCGATGGAGGAAATCTCCCGCGCTTCCGCCGCCATCGGTCTTTCCTATGGCGCGTTTTCCAACCTTTGCGTCAACCAGATCCGCCTGAACGGTACGGAAGAACAAAAGAAACGCTATCTGCCGGATCTCTGCGCGGGCCGTACCATCGGCGCGCTGGCCATGTCCGAGCCGGGCGCGGGTTCCGATGTGGTTTCCATGAAGCTGCGCGCGGAAAAAAAGGGCGACCGTTACATTTTGAACGGCAACAAAATGTGGATCACCAACGGCCCCGATGCCGATACGCTGGTCGTCTATGCCAAGACCGATCCTGCGGCAGGATCCAAAGGCATCACCGCCTTTATCATCGAAAAAACCTTCAAGGGTTTTTCGACGGCGCAAAAGCTGGACAAGCTCGGCATGCGCGGGTCAAACACCTGCGAGCTGGTTTTTGAAGATTGCGAAGTGCCCGCCGAAAACGTGCTGGGCACCGAAGGCCGCGGCGTGAACGTGCTGATGAGCGGATTGGATTACGAACGCGCCGTATTGGCAGCCGGCCCCATCGGCATCATGCAGGCCTGCATGGATGTGGTTATCCCCTATTTGCATGAACGCAAGCAATTCGGCCAGAGCATCGGCGAATTCCAGCTGATGCAGGGCAAGCTTGCCGATATGTATGTCGCGCTGAACACCGCCCGCGCCTATGTTTACGCCGTGGGTCAGGCCTGTGATCGCAAGCAGATCACCCGCAAGGATGCGGCGGGCGCCATTCTTTATGCGGCGGAAAAGGCGACATGGATGGCGCTGGAAGCAATCCAGTGCCTTGGCGGCAACGGCTATATCAACGAATACCCGACAGGCCGCTTCCTGCGCGATGCGAAGCTCTATGAAATCGGCGCGGGCACATCGGAAATCCGCCGCATGCTGATCGGCCGCGAATTGTTCAAGGAAACAGCCTGACGTTAAAAACGGCTTGCCTTAACGGCTTTCGCCGCCGCTTTCTCTTTTTTTTTGACGGGCAATCCTATGTCGGAGCGCCGGCGGCTCGCAGGACGGCTTTCAGCGGCACGGGTTTGTCTTCCCGTGCGGCATCGCGCAGCGTTTTATGCACGGCGCTGTCCTTGACCATCCATTTATAAAGGGCGGCATCTTCATCTTCGGTGAAGTAAATGTCTTTGACCTTGGCGAGGATCTCGCCGCGCGCGGCGGCGAATTGTTCCTGCGTCAGTTTGCCTTTGGCGGCCCGTACCGCCGTTTTTTCCATTTGGGTCAGCACCTCTTGCTCGCGCGGCGGCAGCGCGGCAAAGAAAGCCGTTTGCAAGGCCCGCATCGAGGTTGCCGTCGTAAAGCCCGCACCATAGGTCCGGCCCAGAAAATCATCGACAGGCGCGGCCGTTGCGGATGCGGTTTTACCGGCCGTTATTTCATTGAAAGCCTCCAGCGTTTGTCCTGCCTGGAAAGCGATGGATTGCTGATGCAGAAAATCATATCTGTAATGATCCAGCCCGCTGATCATCAGCTCCGTAAACAGGCTGCGGCAAAAGGCGGCATCGCTTTTGAAACCCTCATACGGGTTTTCGTGCAAAAACTGGCGAATGCAGCGGTACACGGGCGTTGTGCGTTTTTGCAAATCTTCCATGAAGCTGTTATCACCCGCCGCCTGTTGTTTGACGGCAGCCAGCGTTTCCACCGTGCAGGCATCGGCCTCCGCCATTATGCGGGTGATGAAAACGGCACGGGCGCGGGCCACGGCCTTCGTATCGTTATGCTCTTTGTAGCAGGGATCCGCAAATTGCGAGACATGGCGCAATTCATGCAAACCCGTCAACGCCATGCCCGGCGTGTGACCGTTGTTGGCGACATAAACTTCGGGCGGCTTGTCCGCCTCCGGCGGCAGGGCATAGCCGTGATTGCCTTTCATGGCGCGCGGGTGACGCACGTAAACGGGTGTGCCAAGGCTTTCGGCTTTGGCAAGCAGCGCCTGTCCGCCCGCAAGGCCCGCGATGGTTTCCAGCATTTGCGCGCGGCGTTCTTCATGCGTGCCGTGTTTGCGCTGGTACAGCGTTTCACGCAGCTGCGTCACCCAGCGGGCAACAGCACCCGCGGGCTGATCGGCCTTTGTGGCGGCCTGATGGACGGCTTTGTCGGTTGTCACACAGTTACCCCGTTTTGTTTCACATAGTCTATAACAAAAAGATTAACAAAACCAGCCTGTTAGACAGGGAATGGCCAAAAACGCCGCTTTTTCAGGGCCGCGCGGCGCATAACAGAAACTCGCGGTTGCCGTCACCGCCTGTAATGGGGCTGGGGATGACATCCGACAGCAAAAAGCCCGATTCTTGCAAAAAGCGCAGCACGGATTGCACAGCAGCCTGCTGCGCGGCTTCGTCTTTAACCACCCCGCCTTTGCCGATGGCGTCGCGCCCCGCTTCAAACTGCGGCTTGATCAGCACCACCATGCGCGCGCGGGAAGAGAGCAGCGGAAAAACAAAAGGCAGGGCCTTGGTGACACTGATAAAACTGAGATCCGCCGCCAGAAAATCGATGGCATCGGGCACAAGATCTGTCGTGATATCCTTTACATGCAATCCTTCCAGATTGACCACACGGGCATCGGCGCGGAGTTTTTCGTGCAACTGGTCATGCCCGACATCCACGGCATAAACCTTCGCCGCGCCGTAATGCAGCATCACATCGGTAAAACCGCCCGTGGAAGCCCCAAGGTCAAGGCATATCTGCCCCGCTATGTCCAGCGCGTAATGCGCCAGCGCGTGATCCAGCTTCATGCCGCCGCGCCCGACCCATGGATGCAAAGCGCCCATAACGGCAATATCGTCTTCCGGCCCTGTTACAAAGGCGGGTTTTTTCTGCACCGTGCCGCCGACGGTGACAAAACCTTCGCGGATCAGGCTTTGCGCCTTGGCACGGCTTTCCGCCAGCCCGCGGGATACAAGCGCCTGATCGAGCCGCATGTCACATCCCCCCTGCAACGAAAGCATAGCAAACCGCTGCCAGCACAACGGGCAGCGGCGGCAGTTTGAATTTTTGCAAAATGATAAAAGCGGTCAGAATAAAGCCGAGATCATAAAACGACATGAACGCGCTACTGAGTACGGGATGGATCAGCGCGCTGGCCAGCAGGCCCACAACAGCGGCATTGACCCCCGCGAGCGCACCTGCGGCGCGCGGCAGGGCCGACAGGGTTTGCCAGTAATGAAAGCCCGCAATGGCGACCAGAAAGCCCGGCAGGAAAATAAAACCCAGCGCCAACGCGCCGCCCGTCATCGGCGCTTGCGGCAGGATGGCCGCACCGAGACCGGCGGCAATCGCGAACAGCGGGCCGGGCAAAACCTGCGCCGCGCCGTAAATCGTCATAAACGTGCCGCTGCCAAGCCCTGATGTTTCATATAGCAGCGGCAGCACCACATGCCCGCCGCCGAAAACCAGCGCGCCGGCACGGTAAAAAGTATCCGCCAGTGCCATTGGCGTGCCGCTTTGCAACCCGCCCGTCATGAACGGCAGCGCCACCAGCAACAGCGCAAAGACCAGCAGGCAGCGCAGCGCCGCGCGCGGCGTGACAACGGCGGCGGCCATTCCCTGCGGCAAGACCGCGCCACGGCACAGCCACATACCGCCGAGCGCGCCGAAGACCAGAACCCCCAGCTGCGTGGAAATACCGCCGAACATCAGAGTCACGACAAAAACAATCCCCGCGAGGATGCGGCGCGTTCCGTCAGGGCAAAGCTTCGGCGCCATGGACCAGACGGCCTGCGCGACAATGACCGCCGCCGCGAGTTTCAGCCCGTGCAGAAGGGCATCGGGCGGCGCGGCAAAGGTCATGGCCTGCACGGCGGCGAGCATCAGCAGGGCGGAGGGCAGCGTAAAGCCGATAAAAGACAGCAAAGCCCCTGCAAACCCCGCCCGCTGCAAACCGATCAGGAAATTCACCTGACTGCTGGCCGGGCCCGGCAAGGCCTGGCACAGGGCGACCAGACTTGCGTATTCTTCCGCCGTCAGCCAGTTTTTTTGGCGCACATAAAGCTGTTCGAAATACCCCAGATGCGCGACCGGCCCGCCGAAAGATGTCAGCCCCAGACGCAAGGAAACCCGAAAACATTCCAGCGCGGAAACGGCGGTCACGGCAGCGGTCATGCCCGCAGGCCGCCCGCCTGCGGCGCGGCGCCGCGCAGGCCCTGCATGGCCGTATCGGCGATATCCTTCGCCGTCAGCCCTGCCAGCGCATATTGTTTTTGCGGCGTGTCGTGATCGATATAGACATCGGGCAATACCATGGGGCGCACGCGCAGGCCATTGTCGAGCAACCCTGCGGTGGCGAGTTCATGCAGCACGAAACTGCCGAAACCGCCGATAGAGCCTTCCTCCACCGTCACCAGCACTTCATGGTTTTGCGCAAGTTTATGCACCAGCGCGCGGTCCAGCGGCTTGGCGAAACGCGCATCGGCAACGGTTGCGGAAATACCCTGCAGCGCCAGCTGTTCCGCAGCCGCCAGACATTCCGCAAGACGCGTGCCGTAGCTGAGCAGCGCGACGGTCGCGCCTTCGCGCAGGATTCGGCCTTTGCCGATCTCCAGAATTTCCGGCACCTCGGGCATGTCGATCCCCACGCCCTCGCCGCGCGGATAACGCACGGCTGTCGGGCCCGCATCATAGGCCGCCATGGTGGCGACCATGTTTTTCAGCTCGGCTTCGTCGGCGGCGGCCATCAGCACCATATTCGGCAGGCAGCCGAGATAGGCGATATCAAAAGCCCCCGCATGCGTTGCGCCATCCGCGCCGACCAGGCCTGCGCGGTCCAGCACGAAACGCACCGGCAGGTTTTGCAGGGCAACGTCATGCACAACCTGATCATAGCCGCGTTGCAGGAAGGTGGAATAAATGCTGCAAAACGGCTTGTAGCCTTCGGTGGCAAGACCGGCGGCAAAAGTCACGGCATGTTGTTCGGCAATACCGACATCGAACATGCGCTCCGGAAATTCTTTCTGGAACAGGTCCAGCCCCGTGCCGGAGGGCATCGCCGCCGTGATGGCGACGATTTTGTCATCCTTGCGCGCGGCCTCGATCAGGCTATCGGCAAAAACGCGCGTATAGCTGGGGGCATTGGCCTTTGGCTTGGCCTGCGCGCCCGTGACCACGTCGAATTTCGCAACACCGTGCATTTTATCCGCCGCCGTTTCGGCAGGCGCATAGCCGCGGCCCTTTTGCGTGACGACATGCACAAGGATGGGGCCTTCGTAAATGGAATCCCGCACGTTTTCCAGCACGGGCAGCAGATGGTCAAGGTTATGCCCGTCGATGGGGCCGACGTAGTAAAAACCCAGTTCTTCAAACAGCGTGCCGCCCGTGACCATGCCGCGCGCATAGCCTTCGGCCTTGGCGGCGGCACGTTTCAGCGGCGCGGGCAGTTTGCCGGTGATTTTTTTTCCGATCTCGCGCAGTCCCAGATAGGGACGGGAAGAAATAAGGCGCGACAGATAGGCGCTCATCGCGCCCACGGGCGGGGCGATCGACATATCGTTGTCATTCAGGATCACGACCAGTTTGCTTTTCAGCGTGCCGGCGTTGTTCATGGCTTCATAGGCCATGCCCGCGCTCATCGCGCCGTCGCCGATCACGCAGATCACGCGGTTGTCGCGCCCGTCAAAACCCGAGGCCACGGCCATGCCAAGACCGGCGGAAATGGAGGTGGAGCTATGCGCCGTGCCGAAAGGATCGTATTCGCTTTCGCTGCGTTTGGTGAAGCCCGACAGCCCGCCGCCCTGACGCAGGGTGCGGATGCGGTCGCGACGGCCTGTCAGGATTTTATGCGGATAGGCCTGATGCCCGACATCGAAAATCAGGCGATCATCGGGCGTGTTGAACACGTAATGGATCGCCGTTGTCAGTTCCACCACACCCAGTCCCGCGCCAAGGTGCCCACCCGTCACGGAAACGGCGTCGATCATCTCCGCGCGGAGTTCGTCGGCCAGCTGCGGCAGCTGTTTTTTATCCAGCTTGCGCAAGTCTGCCGGCAGATGAACGGTATCGAGCAGCGGGGTTTTGGACATGACAGGTTTTCCTGATTCTGAGCTTCTTGTGCGGTGAAAGTCATTTGTTATAACGCGGCAGGCGGAGCATGTGAATGAAAAACACCCGTTCCGTTTTTGCCGCCGGTGCAATCTTGGATTGCACAAAGACATGCCATGGCATGTCACAGGATACATTTGTATGTAACACATTGTTATTTATTGTTTTATACCCTGAAAAACACAACCAAGGGTTTAAAAAATTCAGTGAATGTTAAGGCCTTGCCGCTTAGGCTGGAAGAGAGGGACAAATAAAATGCACGCCCCTTGCCGTCCATCTTCCTGCCGGACCGGAGCCTTGAGCCGCATGACCCGCCGTTTTGTCAACCTGAACATTCCTGCCAGAATCATCCTCGCCTTCGGGCTTGTGGTTACGGTGGCCTTTGCGCTGATGCTCGGCGTGATTTTTACGGGCCAAAAGCTGGAAGCCCATGCCAAGGATATCCGCGACCGCCAGTATGTCGGCATCCACGCGCTGGCCGATATGCAGGCGCTGGCCGAAAAACTCTACGGCATTGCGGGACATAACATTCTGGCCGCAGCGGAAACGGATATCCGCCGGTCCGATGCCGAGGCGGCGGCCCTGCTGCGCCGCTATGACACACTGGCGGAAGTGTATATATCAAACGCCCGCGACCCGCAGGAGATGGCGCAGTATCATCAGGACGTCCAAAACATCTGGCAGGATATCAAAACCCATTACGGCGCGATCATGCAGGCGCTTGAATCAAGCAAGCGCGATGAGGCGACGGACATTTTCCATGCGCGGCTGGAGGAAGACATCATCCGCTATCGCCTTGCCACGGAAAAGATCGAGCAAAGCCAGTTGCAACAATTGCACGCCACAACGCAGCATATGCAAAGCGCGCTGCATGCCGCGCATATCGCGGTTATCGGCTGCGTTTGCGGCATGGCTTTCATTTCCCTTTTCGCCTGCCGCCTGATCACGGAAACCGTGGCCAAGCCCGTGCGGCAGTTCACAACCCTGATGACGGAAATGTCGGGCGGGCGGCTGGATGTTGCCGTGCCCGCGCTGAACCGCCGCGATGAAATCGGCGCCATGGCCTCGGCGCTGGATATTTTGCGGCGAAACAGTCTGGAGGCGCGCCGCCTCTCGGCGGAAAAGGAACGCCGCGCCGCGAAGATCGAGGCGCTTTTGGAAGGATTCAACAAATCCGTGTCCACGGTGTTAAAAACCCTTGCCGCCGCCGCGACGGAACTGGAAAGCACCGCAGGGGAAATGAGCGATGTGGCCGGCGAAACCAATTTGCGGGCCACGCGCACCGAAAGCGTTGCCCGCAATACATCGGCGAATGTGGAGAATGTGGCGGCAGCGGCGGAGGAAATCAACGCCTCCCTCTCCGAAGTTTCGCGCCAGATCATCCGCGCGACGGAGATTGTGGATGCGGCAGTTGCGCAAGCGACGGGCACGGATGAAATCGTCACTTCACTGGATCATGCGGCGCAGAAAATCGGCGATATCGTGCGGTTGATCTCCGAAATCGCGGAACAGACCAATTTGCTTGCGCTGAATGCCGCGATTGAAGCCGCCCGCGCGGGCGATGCGGGCAAGGGCTTTGCCGTTGTGGCGGCGGAGGTGAAAAGCCTAGCCGGACAAACCGCCGCCGCGACGGAAGATATCGCGCAACAGGTCGCCGCCATGCAAAACAGCACCGCCCATGCCGTCACCGCCATACGGGAGATGTTGAAAACCATCCGCTCCATCAATACCACAACCACCACCATTGCCGCCGCGGTGGAGGAACAGACCGCCGCCACGGCGGAAATCGCGGGCAACGTCAATCTGGCCGCCAAGGGATCGCGCGATGTATCGGAAAATATTTTACAGGTGAATACCGCCGCCATGCGCACGGGCACGGCATCGGCGCAGGTGCTTTCCGCCGCGCGCGAATTGTCACGCGAATCCGAAACCCTGAAGCGGAAGGTGGACCAGTTCTTCAGCGATATCCGCGTTGCCTGAGCCTAAACGCGACGTTCCAGCACGTAATGGGCAAGATCTTTCAAAAGATCCACGCGGCCGCCGTCGAACACGCGCAGGTGGGCAATGGCCTGTTCAACCAGCATTTCCGCGCGCGCGCGCGCCTGTTCGATACCCATGGTGGAAACGAAGGTCGCCTTCTTGCCGTCCTGATTGACGGGCTTGCCGGCTTCTTCCTCCGTGCTCAGCACGTCAAGCAGGTCGTCGGTCACCTGGAAGGCAAGGCCGAGGTCATGCGCGTAGTTGCGTAGGGACTGGCGGTGCGCCGGATTGGCTTTGCCGAGGATCGCGCCCGCTTCGCAGCAGAAGGCGATCAGCTTGCCGGTTTTCATGCGCTGCATGCGGCTGATGGTGCCGACATCGAATTCTTTTTTCTCACCGATCAAATCGAGCATCTGCCCGCCGACCATGCCGTGCATGCCGATGGCGCCCGCAAGGTTCGCCACAAGTTCGATGCGCACGCGCGGATCTTCGTGGGTTTCGGGATCGGACAGGATTTCAAAAGCAATCGTCAACAGCGCGTCGCCGGCCAGAATGGCGGTCGCCTCGTCATAGGCCTTGTGCAGAGACGGTTTGCCGCGGCGCGTATCGGCGTTATCCATGGCGGGCAGGTCGTCATGCACCAGCGAATAGCAATGCACGAATTCCGCCGCCGCCGCCACGCGGCGCGCACGGCCCTGATCCACGCCGAAAACCCGCGCGCTTTCCAAAACCATGAAGGGGCGCAAACGCTTGCCCCCGCCCAGCGCCGCATAGCGCATGGCGTCAAACAGCGGTGCTTCGGCAAGGTCGGTTTCCGGCAAAAGGCTGGCAATGGTCTTGTTGACCTTTTCCCGGCATTCTTCCATCGCTTGCTGTAGCTTGGGCGAGGCCTCTCTTGGTGATGGCATGCTGATATGATCCTGTGACGTTTTGTTTTTTCGGGTATCCCTTTATAACGCAGGGCGCAACTTAAATAAATGAAATCGTTACACGAAGGCGTGTTTTCACGCCTCCCGTACAGGGAAAAGGCTTATCTGTAAAATTTGGCGGGAGAATTAGCCGGCTTCACCCAAATTGAACGCCTCGGTCTTCGGCGTGCCATCGGCGGCAAGGGTGATTTTCTCGATCCGGCTTTGTGCTTCCTTGAGCTTCGTTTCGCACAGCTTTTTCAGCGCCATGCCGCGCTCGTAAGCCTCGATGGAGGTGCTGAGATCCGCCGCGCCCGTTTCCAGCTGGCGCACGATTTTCTCCAGCTCGGCCAGCGCCGCTTCGAAGCTGAGGTCTTCGGGTTTCGATTTTGTCATAACCTTATCCCCTTTCCGGTGTTCAGGCCGCCGCCGTTTCGGCAGGCAGAAGGCCGAGTTCCAGCTCCAGCGCACCGCAGAGCATCTGGCCCAGCATGATATGCATTTCCTGAATGCGCGCGGTGGTTTTGCACGGCACGTTCAGCAGGATATCGCACAGCGGGAGCATCTTGCCGCCCGTCTCGCCCGTAAAGCCGACGGTCTTGATGCCGAGCTTGCGGCATTCCTCCAGCGCCTTCAGCACGTTGCCGCTGTTGCCGGAGGTGGAAATACCGATAGCCAGATCGCCCGCGCGACCCAGCGCCGCCACCTGACGGGAAAACAAATGCTCGAAACCGAAATCATTGCCGATGGCGGAAAGCGCGGAGGTATCGGTTGTCAGCGCAATCGCCGCAATCGGCGCGCGGTCTTTTTTGTAGCGTACGGTCAGTTCCGTGGCGAGATGCTGGGCATCCGCCGCGCTGCCGCCGTTGCCGAAAAACAGGATTTTGCCGCCGTTGCGGATGGTTTCGGCGGAAGCTGCCAGCAGCGCCGCAAAGGCGGTTTGCAGATTTTGCCGCGTTTTTTGCAGGCATTCCGCATGTTCTTCAAATTCATCCTGCCAGAAGGTTTGGACGTTGACGGTCATGGAGGGATCCTTTTCTTTTCGGCCTGTCTTTCAAAAAATTCCTGTGGGCGGTCTTTCAGGGCTGCCGGCCGCTGTCACGGTTAAAGGCCAGTTGTTCCGGCGTCAGCTCAAACCCGATGACCACCTTGTAATCGCGCGCGGCGGTGCGGTCGGGCACCGGCAGGCGCAGCCTGTGTTCCTCGCGTCTTTCCCCGGCCTTGCCCAGATAAACCGCATGGGTGCGCGTGGGATCGACGGAAGCCGCCGGCTGCTGCTTATTATCGAAAGGGACGGTAGTGGAAAAGCTTTGTCTTTGCAAGACATGCTCGTCCGGCCCCAGAACCGCGATAAAATATGGGAAATTAAAACGCTTGAGCTTTTTCCCCGCCGCGCCCTGCACCGCCTGAAAATCGATGACCATCGCAAAATCCACCTGCCCGTCGCGCCAGGCGCAGCCGCCGCCGTAATTGACAAGGCGGGCGGAGGCAGCAACGTTTTCAAGGCCTTGCGTTTCGCCTTCGTTGAAAACCGTGATGGTATCGGCATCGTGCAGAATGCCCGTATCGGGGCAGACCACGCCCGTATCCTTGGCACTGCCCGCGCAGCCCGTCACCAGCAACAGGGCGGCCAGTGATGCGAAAATACCGGTGCGGAACGTCATGGGTGCCTCCATCAGCGACAAGACAAGTGCTTGCGAGAATACGCCCTTCCAAGGCTCGACTCAAGCCTGTGATCCGCCTATATTCCCTGCATGACAGCCGCAACCGACAAGCCGAAACTGACCATCCTGCTCGCCCAGCCGCGCGGTTTTTGCGCAGGCGTGGAGCGGGCCATCGATATTGTCGAAAAGGCGCTGGAAAAATTCGGCGCGCCCGTTTATGTGCGCCATGAAATCGTGCATAACAAACACGTTCTGGAAGACCTGCGCGCCAAGGGGGCGGTTTTCGTCAAGGAGCTGGACGACGTGCCCGCCGATGCGCCCGTCATTTTTTCCGCCCACGGCGTGCCGAAACGCGTACCGGCGGAAGCCGCCCGCCGCAACATGATCTATATCGATGCCACCTGCCCGCTGGTCAGCAAGGTGCACCGCGAGGCGGAATTGCACCACCGCAACGGACATCACATCATTTTGATCGGTCATGCGGGACATCCCGAAGTGATCGGCACCATGGGCCAGCTGCCCGAAGGATCGGTCACGCTGGTGGAGGATGTGGCGGATGTTGAAAAACTGTCCTTCCCCGCAGATGCATCGCTGGCCTATGTCACGCAAACCACGCTGTCGCTGGACGATACGGCGGATATCGTCGCGGCCCTGCAAAAAAAATATCCGCAGGTCGCAGCGCCGAAAAAAGAAGACATTTGCTATGCCACCACCAACCGCCAGATGGCGATTAAGGACATCGCGCCGAAAGCCGATGTGGTGATTGTGGTGGGGTCGAAAAATTCCTCCAACTCCAACCGTCTTGTCGAAGTCGCCCGCGCCTATGGCGCGAAGGAAGCGCTGCTGGCCGACCGTGCGGAAGACGTGCCGTGGGACAGCCTGCAACATATCCGCACGCTGGGGCTGACGGCAGGCGCCTCCGCCCCCGAAGTGCTGGTGCAGGGCGTGATTGATGCTGCGCGGCAACATTTCGATGTGACTGTCGAAACCGCCGTTGTGGCCGAAGAAAACATCACCTTCAAAATCCCGCGCATTCTGGCGACGTGATTCTCTGCTTGCCGTGGGGAAATTAAGCCTTGCATTTCGGGCAAGCGTGCTTATAGTGTCCCTGCTTTCTGAAATTACATATTTCTGCGGTTCGTTAGTACGTTTTCGAGATAAAACGGTTTGTTTGGAAGATAGAGGGTCTGAACAACGCGATAATAAACGGAAGGACTGTACTATGGCGAAAACCTATAGCCTCGCGATCGAAGTCGAGAGCCCCCATATCGATCATGGTCTGGGATATCTGATTTCCTTTGAATACGCGGGAAAACAATCCCCCGAAGAACATCCCGATTTTTCCGCCTGGTCTTCCCAGCTGAAGGACGCCGTGCTGCGCGCGGGCGACCAGCCTTTCAATCCCGATCCCTATACGCGCAAAGTCGCGATTGCGGAACTGATGTACGAAATCGAAAAGCTGAACAGCACCTATGATTTCAAAGTCGGCGCGCATGGCGCCGTACCTGCCGTGACGGTGCAATCCTCCAACCCGCAGGATCACCGCGTTTGCATCAACTTTGCCGATGAAGACGGCCAGCTGGATGTCACCAGCCAAAGCCCGCTGGTTTCCATTCCCGGCCGCATCACGCAAAACGGCCGCATCACGGTGCTGGCGGGTGCGGAAGACCATTTCCCCTTCACCCCCTTGCGCAATCCGGCGCCGGTCGTGCCGAAGCACAAGCCGCCGCATCCGCATCCTTGAAAACAGCATCATTTCCGGTTTGCCTTTGGGCCATGATGGGATAATCTTTGCCCATCATGGCTGTCTATACCCGCATCACCGAAAACGACCTGAAGGATTGTCTTTCCCGCTTTGATCTCGGCGCGCTGGAAAGTTTTGAGGGCATTGCCGACGGCGTGGAAAACACCAATTACCGCATTACAACCGACAGGGGCCGCTATATCCTGACGCTGTTTGAAAAACGCGTGAATCCGGAAGAGCTGCCCTTTTACCTCTCTTTCATGACGCATTTGCGCAACGCCGGCATCGCCTGCCCTGCCGCCGCGGCGGACAAGGCGGGCAATCCCGTTTTTACCATTGCCGGCAAAACCGCAATCATCACCGATTTTCTGGACGGGCAATGGCCGAAAAACGGCTTCACCGCCGCGCATTGCGCCGCCGTGGGAAACGTGCTGGCCCGCATGCACAATGCCGCCGCGACGTTTTACAACACGCGCCGCAACAGCATGGCCCTGCCCGCATGGCGCGCCCTGATCCATGCAACGGCGGGGGAAGCCGATACGCTGGAAAACAATCTTTTCGCCGCGCTGGATGCGGAGCTGGACTTTCTTGAAAAGAACTGGCCGCGCCATCTGCCGCACGGCGCGGTGCATGCCGATTTGTTCCCCGATAACGTGTTTTTCAACGGCACGGCGCTTTCCGGCATTATCGATTTTTATTTCGCCTGCACGGATCTTTTCGTCTATGACCTGATGCTGACGCTGAATCCGTGGTGTTTTGACAAGGACGGCAGGCTCGATATCGGAAAATCCGCCGCGCTGCTGGCAGCCTATCATGCCGAGCGGCCTCTGCGCGCGGCGGAGCTGGAAGCCCTGCCCCTGATGGGCCGCGCCGCCGCGCTGCGCATTATCGCCACGCGCATGTACGACTGGTTCAACCCTGCAAAAGATGCCGTCGTCACCCCCAAAGACCCGCGCGAGCATATCCGCATCTGGCGTTATCACCAAAGCGTCAGCGGCGTTGCGGATTACGGGTGGACGCCATGAAAAAGGTGCAGCTTTTCACCGACGGTGCCTGTAGCGGCAATCCCGGCCCCGGCGGCTGGGGCGCTTTGTTGCGTTATAACGGGCATGAACGCGAAATGGGCGGCGGCGCGGCGGATACCACCAATAACCGCATGGAAATGACCGCCGTGATCGAAGGTCTGGCTGCGCTGAAATCCCCCTGCGCCGTCACGCTTTACACGGACAGCAAATACGTCATGGACGGCGTGACGAAATATCTGGACGGCTGGAAACGGCGCGGCTGGAAAACAGCCGATAAAAAGGAAGTGAAAAACCGTGACCTGTGGGAGCGGCTGGAAAGCGAAATGGCGCGCCACCGCATCGAATGGGTCTGGGTCAAAGGCCATGCGGGCCATGCGGAAAACGAACGCGTGGATCAAATCGCGCGCGACAATATTCCGCCCCGCGCCGCCGAAGATCAAACATCCGATGAAATACCGACCGCCGAAGAATAATCAGCGGTTATAGGTCGGGCGGGCGTTATCGCCCTTGAATCCTTCCAGCAGCCCGCCGTCGCGGTTTGACGAAGAACCGCCGCCGAACAGCCGTTGCAACATGCCGGTAAAGCCGTCCGCACTGCCCGCGCCTGCCGCGCGCTGCGCATGCGGAGAGAAGGCGGGCACCTGCACGCCAAGCGCAGCCTGCATGTAATCATGCCAAATGCGTGCTGGATAGCCGCCGCCCGAAACGCGCTCCATCCCTTCGTTATTATCCTTGCCCAGCCAGACGCCTGTGACCAAACGGTCGGTATAGCCCACAAACCAGGCATCGCGGTAGTCCTGCGACGTACCGGTTTTGCCCGCGACATGGCCTTGGGACAATTGCGCCGCCTGCCCCGTGCCGCGCGCGACGACCTGCACCAGCATGCTGTCCAGCGCACGCATATCACGCGCGGTAAAAAGGCGCGGCGCTTCGACGGGCGTGTGGCGGTAGAGAACATTACCTTCGACATCCTCGATGCTCAAAACCGCATAGGGCCAGATGGCCTGCCCGCCGTTGGCGATCACGGCATAGGCATTCGTCAGCTCGATCAGCGTTGTTTCGCTGGCGCCAAGGCCGCTGGCCAGTTCCGCGCGCAGTTTTTGCAAAAAGCCGAGACGCCGCGCCACATCGACCAGCCGCCCCGTGCCGATGGTATCAAGCAGGCGGATCGTCGCGGTATTGAGCGACAGGGCCAGCGCATCCGTCAGCGTCACCGTGCCGTAATATTTGCCGTCATAGTTTTTCGGGCGGTATTTGCCTGTGGTGATCGGCGCATCCTCGATTTTGTCATGGGGGCTGAAGCCTGCCTCGATGGCGGCAAGATAGACCATGGGTTTGAAGGCGGAGCCCGGCTGGCGCATCGCCTGCGTCGCGCGGTTGAACTGGCTTTCGGTGTAATCGCGCCCGCCGATCATGGCGACGACCGCGCCGTCAGGCGTCATGGTGACCACGGCGGCCTGCACATCCTTTTCCTCTTCGGGCAGGCGGGCCAGCTGGGCGGCGAGTTTTTCCTCGGCCAGAATTTGCAGGCGCGTATCAAAGGTGGTGCGCACAATAATATCGCGGTCGTTATGGCTGACGAAACTGTCGATCTGGTTGATAATCCAGTCGGCAAAATAACGGTTGAGGTCGCCCGCGGCGCCGCTGCCCGCCAGTTCCACGCGGCCGCGATCGATTTCACGCTTTTTCTGCGCTTCGGTCAGATAGCCCGCATCGGCCATTGCACCGATGACCACGCGCGTGCGGTCGCGGGCCAGTTTCGGGTTGACGGCAGGGGAATAACGCGACGGCGCTTTCAAAAGCCCGGCCAGCATGGCGCTTTCCCAGAGCGTCAATCCTTCCGCCGTTTTGTTGAAATAGGTACGCGCGGCGGCATCGATGCCATAAGCGCCGGAGCCGTAATAGACGCGGTTCAGATAGGCGGAAAGAATCTCGTCCTTGTCATGGCGGAAATCGATGATGATGGCCAGCAGCGCCTCCTGCACCTTGCGGCGCAGGGTTTTGTCGGGCGTGAGGAAAAGGTTTTTCGCCAGCTGCTGCGTGATGGTGGAGCCTCCCTGCACAAACCGCCGCGCCTTCACATTCACCCACATGGCGCGGGCAAGGCCGAGGGGATCGATGCCGAAATGGCTGTAAAAACGGCGGTCTTCAATGGCCAGCACGGCATGGCCGACATGCGGGGGCAGGTCGCGCACGTCGACAAGATCCCCCTTCAACCCGCCGTAGCGAGCGATCATCGTGCCGTCATGGGCCAGCACGGTAATGCTGGGTTTGGTATTGAGCGGCTGTACCTGCGACGTATCGGGCAGATCGTAGCAAAACCAGCTGAGCAGCAGCAGCCCGCCGGCAAAGCCGAACAACCCTGCGGCGACAATAAACCGCCCCCACGAAAAATTTTTCGAGAAATTTTTCAGGGAAAAGCCGCGCGCGGCACGGCGGCGCTTGCCGGAAGCGCCCCTTGCGGATGCCGTGCGACGGGCCGGTTTCTTTTTTGCCGAGCGGGTTGTTTTACCTTTGCGTGACACGGATAATTGCGGTTGCCCTTATGCTGCGCGTTCCAGCGCGATGGCTGTCGCCTCGCCGCCGCCGATGCAAAGAGAGGCAACGCCCTTGGTCACGCCGCGCTTTTCCATGGCCGCGAGCAAGGTGACCATGATGCGCGCGCCCGTCGCACCGATCGGGTGGCCGAGGGCGCAGGCGCCGCCGTTGACGTTCACCTTTTCAAGCGGCAGGCCCATGTCTTTCATGGCGGCCAGCGTGACCACGGCAAAGGCTTCGTTGATTTCGAAAAGATCCACGTCTTTCGCGCTCCAGCCCGTTTTGTCGAACAGCTTTTTCATCGCGCCGATGGGAGCGATGGTGAATTCCGCCGGTTTTTGCGCGTGGCTGGCATGGCCGCGAATGGTGGCGATGATCTTCAGGCCGCGTTTTTCGGCTTCGGATTTGCGCATCATCACCAGCGCCGCCGCGCCGTCGGAGATGGAGCTGGAAGTGGCGGCCGTCACCGTGCCATCCGCACCGAAGGCGGGTTTGAGGCTCGGGATTTTCTCGGGCTTCGCGCGTTTCGGGCTTTCGTCTTCCGTCACGGTCACATCACCTGTTTTGCTTTTCAGCACCACGGGAACGATTTCGCCGTTGAAATCGCCGTTTTGCGTTGCCTGCTGGGCGCGTTTCAGGGATTCCAGCGCGAAGTTGTCCTGTTCCTCGCGCGTGATCTGGAAGTTGCGCGCCGTTTCATCAGCGAAAACGCCCATCAGCTGGCCTTTATCATAGGCATCTTCGAGACCGTCGAGGAACATATGGTCCATCACCTTGCCGTGGCCCATGCGCAGACCGCCGCGCGCCTTGTCGAGCAGATAGGGCGCATTGGTCATGCTCTCCATACCGCCCGCGACCATGATGCTGGCGCTGCCGGCGAGCAGGTTGTCATGCGCGAGCATGGCGGCCTTCATGCCGGAGCCGCACATTTTGTTGATCGTGGTGGCGGGGACGCTGTCGGGCAGGCCTGCCTTGATCGCGGCCTGACGCGCGGGCGCCTGACCCTGCCCTGCCTGCAAAACGCAGCCCATGACGATTTCCTCGATATCCTTCGGCGCCAGACCCGCGCGGCTGACGGCGGCTTCGACCGCAATCTTGCCAAGGTCGGAAGCGTTCAGCGCCGCAAATTCGCCCTGAAACGCGCCGATGGGCGTACGGGCCATGCCGACGATAACGACGGGGTCTTGTTGCTGTGTCATGGAAAGCGTCCTTTCAGAAAAAGAAAAAACAAGGCGCGGCGAACGCAGAAGCGTCTTGCAGCGCACAAATACTGCATTGATTTAATCAGCCGCAGATTTGAAATCAACCGTTTTCAAGCACATTGCCATAAATACCCGCGCCTGCGGCGGGCGATATTACCAGCTGCGGGTGAAAATAAATGTCGCGCTGTGGTCGGGCGCGGCGGCGGAAACGCCCACGCGATCCCCCGCCTCCAGACCATAGCCGCCGCCGAATTTGGCTTTGACGACGGGGCCGAGGGCGTGTTGCTGCGCGCGATAGCCCGCCTGATCGGCCAGATTGCCGAAATCATGAAAAAAATCGAGGCCGAGCGCCGTGCCGCCCCCGCCGATCTTGCGGGTGATCTGGCTGCGCCATTCGACGCGGATGCCTTTGCCGGAATCTTCCCCGATCTCATGGCCGAAAATCTGGTTAAACCGCACATCAAACCCCGCCAGCGGAAATTCCTGATAAAAGCGCAAGGAAAGATCATCGGGTTTTTTGTCGCCATCGGCGAAGGTATAGTTCAAACGCAGGCCCCCGTCCCAGCCGTGATCGGCGCGCTTGATGATATGAAAACGGTTTTGCAAACTGAGGCCCGAGGCTTCGAAACCGTCGCCCTTGCGCCTGTCCATCACAAGCACCAGCCGCGCGGCATAAAGATCGGTAAAGGCATGGTCGAGGTGTACGCGTGTACGTATGCGGTCGTCCTGTCCTGCGTTTTCATCGTCGAGAGCGCCCGCAAGCCTGTATTCCAGCGCGGTTTTGCCCTTTTCCACCGTTGCCCCGCCAACGGCGCTGCCCGTATTGGCGGCGGCGGGCGGAGATGCCAGCATCAGGCAAAGCGTACAGTATATGAAAAAACGATGACGCATTTTATTTTGTTTTCCGCGCGGTTGTATTGCCAAACTGTTTTTACGCAGGAAAGCGTGTTTCGGCTCACCGGTCCGGCAAAAAGAAACCGGCGCAAAAAGAAAGGGCGGTCCGAAGACCGCCCTTCTTTAGTACTTGGTCCGTTTGATGAATGCAGGTCAGACCTGCATATCATTAGAAGCGGATGTCGGTACCGATGGTAACTTGCGTGAAGTCAGCTTCAGCGTTCGGAGCACCGGAAGCGATGTTGTTAGCTTCACCCCAAGCAACGGCACCACGGAAGGTCATGCCGGGGCCGAAGGTGTAACCGCCACCGATGGTTGCTTTGTAGCTGTCGATGGACGTACCGGGAACCGGCTCGTCTTCACGATCCAGATAGGAAACACCTACGTGGTAGGGGCCGTTATCCCAAGCAGCACCCAGAACCCAGGTTTTGGTTTCGGAGCCAGCTGCGATGGTGTCTTCTTCATCCAGCCAAGCGCCACCGAAGGAGAACTGGTTCCAAGCGAGGTTGAAACCAACGTTCCAGCCTTCCGGTTCCATAGCACCAGCAACTACGTTATCGGACGTGGAGTAACCACCACCGAGGGAGATGCCAACGCCTTCAAATTCGCCGTCCCAACGAACAGCCGCTTCCCACAGGTCTTCGATACCGAACACGGTGGGGGCACCGTTCATGATACCGGCAACCAGCTCAGCGCGGGGTGCGTAGGAAACACCGGCCTGGAAGCCGTTGAATTTCGGCGTCAGGTAGGTGATGCGATCAACGGAGGTATCAACAACTGTGGGACCCAGAACCACTGCGGTCACAGCGTTAACGGAAGAGTTGTTGCCGAAGTGGGCGTGATCGTAATCGAGGATACCGGTGTTGAAGCCAGCGCCCAGCGGGTCATAGGTGAAAGCCTGGATCGTGGAACGCAGACCGTCTACGTTGCTGTCAGCGGAAGGTGCAGCAACCTGCAGCAGGTAAGCAGCGCCGTCTTCGTTACCGAAGTTGACGCGGCCCCACTGGCCGGAGAAGTAAGCGTAGGATTCGTCGTTGCTGTTTTGGTTTTCGATGTCTTGCTCGATGTGAACACCAACCGTCAGGCCGTTGTCCAGCGTGGTTTCACCGGTGAAGTGGATTTCGGTGTTTTTGCGGAGCAGGAACTCGTCAAAGCTCGGCGGACCAGCAGGAGCGTCTTCATCAACGTATACTGCGTAACCGGAGAAGTGACCACCAAGGTCGAGTTTCAGGTCAGCTTTTGCCGGGGACGCGATCAGCGCCGTCGCAACGAGAGCCGTACCTGCGAGAAGTACTTTTTTCATTTCGTTTTCCTCCAAAGTGCCCCAAAGAATTTTGGTGCGTTTTTGACTTGAGACGAGGGTAGCCCTGCATGGGCCGCCTGCTCGCCGTTACAACAGGAATATCCCCATCCCGCCCCGAAGGTCAATCATTGCAAGGCTTTTCTGCATACAAAGGGCGGGGGGTGTGACTAAAACGCAACAAGGGGTTCTCCGTATTTTAGGTAAAACAGGGCGAAAATTTGGCGGTTTTGCGAGGGTTTAGCGGGTCTGATTTTCCATTATACCATGTTTTTAACGTAATATCGCACCGTTTCCGCAGAATATCAGGCCCGCCCCCCGCGCGGCCGACGGGCCGCTGTATGATGAGCGTCATATGATTTATGAAAGCACCTCAAAAGACGCGCGCGGGGCGATTCTTCCGCTGCCGGCACATCCGCTATATCATTGTGCCTATGCGGTTCTTTATGCTAAGAAAAGCAGCGACCCATCCTTGCCACAATAATAACAAGAGTACGGTACATGACGGCCTTTCGTTTGATTCCCCTGACCCTTTGCCTGCTGATCCTTGCCGGCTGCGAAGGCGTGAAGAAAGAAGCATCCTATCCGACCCGTCCCGACGGCACGGATAAAATCGTTTACAGCGACGAAAAGCGCGAAACCATCTGGGGCGAGGGCAAAAGCCTTGGCAGCAAGCTTTTCGGTTTCGGGGATGAGGATACATCGCAGGCGGGCGGCGTCGGTATCGGCGTGAACAGCTTTTTGTGGCGCGCCGCGCTGGATACGGTGGCGTTTATGCCCATCGCCTCGGCCGATCCCTTCGGCGGCGTGATCCTGACCGACTGGTACGAAAACCCCGACCAGCAGGGCGAGCGTTACAAGCTGAACATTTACATTCTGGACCGCCAGCTGCGCGCCGACGGGCTGCGCGTGGCGGTTTTCAAGCAAACGCGTGACAAAACGGGCTGGCGCGACGTGGGCGTGCCCGCCGATATGGCCCTGAACCTTGAAAACGCCATCCTGACCCGCGCGCGCGAGCTGCGCGTGGCGCAAATGGGCCGCGACCAGTAACCCCGTCCCCTGACTGACAGCCCGCGCCGCGCCTGCCGACACCGGCGGGCGGGGGCGCCTTCGCGCAAGACATCGGCTTGCCGCGATTGCCTTGGCGGGGGGTTGTCTTTATACTTCCATCTGCTTTGAAAAATACGCTTTTTGGGAATATGCACATGCAAGACCGTTATAACGTCAAGGAAACCGAAGCCCGCTGGCAAAAGGTTTGGCGCGACCGGAAATCCTTCGAGGTAAAAGAAGACCCCGCGAAAAAGAAATTCTATACCCTTGCCATGTTCCCCTATCCGTCGGGCCGCCTGCATATGGGCCATGTGCGCAACTATACGCTGTCGGACGTGGTGGCGCGTTTCAAACGCGCGCAGGGGTTCAACGTTCTGAACCCCATGGGCTGGGATGCCTTCGGCCTGCCTGCGGAAAACGCCGCGATTGAAAACCAGACGCATCCCGCGAAATGGACGTACCAGAACATTGCCGTCATGAAATCGCAGATGGACATGATGGGCCTTGCGCTGGACTGGAGCCGCGAGGTTGCGACCTGCGCCGCCGATTATTACAAGCATGAACAGAAATTCTTCCTCGACTTCCTGAAAAACGGGCTGGCGTATCAAAAAGAAAGTTTCGTGAACTGGGACCCGGTTGAAAACACCGTGCTGGCCAACGAACAGGTTGTGGACGGGCGCGGCTGGCGTTCCGGCGCGCCGGTGGAGCGCCGCAAGCTCAAGCAATGGTTCCTGAAAATCACCGACTTTGCCGACGAGCTGCTGGCGGGGCTGGAGGCTCTGCCCGGCTGGCCGGAAAAGGTGCGCCTGATGCAGGAAAACTGGATCGGCAAATCGCAAGGCCTCAATTTCCGTTTCGATATCGCGGACCGCGACGGGGAGATCGAGGTTTTCACCACCCGCCCCGATACGCTGTTCGGCGCGTCTTTCGTCGCCCTTTCGCCCGACCATCCGCTGGCCGCGGCGCTGGCCGAAAAGGATTCCAAGGTTGCGGATTTCATCGCCGAATGCCGCCGCCTCGGCACTTCCGAAGCGGTTTTGGAAACGGCGGAGAAAATCGGCCACAACACCGGCCTTGCCGTGAAGCATCCGTTTATCGACGGCCGCACGCTGCCCGTCTATATCGCCAACTTCGTTTTGATGGAATACGGCACGGGCGCGATCTTCGGCTGCCCCGCGCATGACCAGCGCGACCTCGACTTCGCCCGCAAATACGGGCTGGAGGTCATCCCCGTCGTGCAGCCGGAAAACGAGATCATCGTCGTGGAAGACGAAGCCTATACCGGCCCCGGCGTTTTGACCAATTCGCAATTCCTCGACGGCATGTCGGTGGAGGAAGCCAAGCGCGAAGTCATCAAACGCATGGAAGCCGCCGGCAAGGGCAAAGGCACCACGCAATACCGCCTGCGCGACTGGGGCGTCAGCCGCCAGCGTTACTGGGGCTGCCCCATCCCGATCATCCACTGCCCCGATTGCGGCATTGTGCCCGTGCCGGAAAAAGACCTGCCCGTGCTGCTGCCGGAAGATGTTTCCTTCGCCACGCCCGGCAACCCGATCGCCAACCATCCGACGTGGAAAAACACCACCTGCCCCGATTGCGGCAAGGCGGCGGAGCGCGAAACCGATACCTTCGACACTTTCTTTGAAAGTTCGTGGTACCAGTTCCGCTATTGCGACCCTGCAAATGCGGACAAGGGCTTTGACAAGGACAAGGTGCAATACTGGGCGCCCGTTGACCAGTATATCGGCGGCGTGGAGCATGCGGTCATGCACCTGCTCTATGCGCGTTTCTTTACCCGCGCGTTGAAAAAATGCGGCTATCTTGATTTTGACGAGCCTTTTACCGCCCTGTTCACGCAAGGCATGGTAACGCATGAAACCTATAAAGACAGCGCGGGCAAATGGCTTTACCCCGCCGATATCCGCAAGGAAGGCGACGGTTACGTACATGCCGCAACGGGGGAAAAAGTCACCGTCGGCCGTATCGAGAAAATGTCCAAGTCCAAGAAAAACACGGTTGATCCCGTGGAGATTCTGGAGACCTACGGCGCCGATGCCGCGCGTTTGTTCATCCTTTCCGACAGCCCGCCGGAACGCGATCTGGAATGGACGGAAAGCGGGATCGAAGGCGCGTGGAAATACGTGAACCGCGTCTGGCGCCTGGCGCAAACGGCGGATTTCTCCGGCAGCGGCGGCGATGTGGACGGCCTGCGTCGCAAAATCCACGGCACGATCGACCAGCTGACGCAGGATCTCGACAAATTCCATTTCAACAAGGCGGTCGCGCGGCTGCGCGAACTGTCGAACGCGCTGGAAAGCCATGCCAATGCCAAGGGCGACGGCGCGGTTTTGAAAGAAGGTCTGGAAACGCTGGTCAAGCTGATGTCCCCCATGATGCCGCATCTGGCCGAGGAGCTCTGGGCGCATATGGGCCATGAAACGCTGGTTGCGGATGCGCCTTGGCCGGTGGCCGATGCCGCTTTTCTGGCGAACGACACCGTCACCATCGGCATTCAGGTCAACGGCAAGCTGCGCGCGACCATCCAGCTGCCCCGCGACATCGACAAGGGCGAAGCGGAAAAAATCGCGCTGGAGGAACCCGCCGTGCAAAAAGCGACGGAGGGCAAACCGCCCAAAAAAGTCATTGTCGTGCCGAACAGGATCATCAATGTGGTGGTGTAAGAAAATTGCGGCGACGCTGGCGCTCTGTCTGATACTGGCAGGCTGCGGCTTTCAGCCCATGTACGGGGAAAAAGCGGGCCGCCGTTCCGTTGCCGCCATGCACCAGAGCATCCGCATTGACAATATCCCCGACCGCGACGGGCAATATCTGCGCAACCTTCTGCTGGATCGCCTGAACGATGCGGGACGCCCTGCCGACGCGCGTTACGTGTTGCAGGTCGCGCCGCTGAAAAAGGAAATCACCAACCAGCTGGTGCGCAAGGATGCGACCTATACCCGCGCGCTCATGAAAATCTCGACGGAGGCGCGGCTCTATGACACCCTCCACGGGCAGGTCGTCATGACGCGCCCGTTTTTGTCTTCCGGCAGCTATAACCTTCTGGACAACCAGTTTGCGACGATCGTTTCCCGCGACAGCATGACCGATAACCTGTTGCGCGAATTGTCGGACAATATCGTCACCGCCATCGACCTGCATTTCGCACGGGAACTGCGCGAATGAAACTCGCCTTTCGCAATATCGAGGGTTTTGTCCAAAAACCGACGCCCGATGTTGCGGCCGTGCTGCTCTACGGCCCCGATGAAGGGCTGATCCGCGAGCGCATGAAAATCCTGAGCAAAAGCGTGGTCGAGGATGTGAACGATCCTTTCAACGTGGTGGAATTTTCGGCCGGCCAGTTACTGGAAAATCCATCCCGCCTGCTGGACGAGGCGCAATCCATTTCCATGCTGGGGGGCCGCCGCGTGGTGCGCCTGCGCGAAGCTTCCGACAAAATCGCCGCGATCGTCAAGGACGCGCTTTCCGCGCTGAAGGAAGGTGATAACTTTGTGCTGGTCGAGGCGGGGGAACTGCCGCCCCGCTCCGCCCTGCGGCAATTGTTTGAAAACGCCAAAAACGCCGTCGCCCTGCCCTGCTATGTAGAGGACGAGCGCGATATTTCCCGCGTGCTGAAAGATGCGCTGAAGGAGGAAGGATACAACATGCCTTCCGACGCGCTGGTCTATATGGCGGCGAATGTCGTGGGCGACCGCGCGGTGGCGCGCAGCGAAGTGCAAAAACTTGTCACCTATATGGGCGCGAACCGCAATATCACGCTGGAAGATGTCATCGCCTGCGTCGGCAACAGCGCGGCGCTGTCTTTGGATGATCTTTCCAAACACGTCGCCAGCGGCCAGTTTCCGGAGGCGGAGCGGATTTTATCCTTCGTTCTCTCCGAAGGCCTGCCGGCCGTGACGGTTTTGCGCACGCTGCAAAACTATTTTACGCGGCTGTTTATCACCAAGGCCCGCATGGACAAGGGCGAAAACATGGAAGCCGCCATGAAAAAACTGAAGCCGGAAGTTTTCTGGAAGCAAAAGCCCGCCTTTGAAGCGCAGCTGCGCGGCTGGACGATGGAAAACCTGCAAATGGCGCTGAACCAGCTTGTCGCCGCCGAGGCGAAATGCAAACAGACCGGCAGCAACCCCGATATTATATGCGGCCGTGCGCTGCTCGCCATCGCACAAATGGCTGCCCGCGGCATGCGCCGGCGCGCATGAAATCTTCTAACCCGGCTTTCTGCAGCTGATCGGTTTTTTCACCGCAATTTTTTCCGTGAGCACCATCTCCGCCGGCGGGGTCGTGGCTTTTTGCGGGTTTTGCGTACGGCAATGCATATTCACACGCAGATCGTTGGTGGTTATATGATATTTTTGCCCTTCATAAACGCCTTCGCGTTCCAGTAAACCGTCGGCAATGGTTGCGACGATCGTGGCTTTTTGCGAAAGGACTTTCTGCTCGGTATCGATTTTCCTGTAGTCGATAACCAGACGGGGCCGCGTTTCCTCTGCCGCGGCAGGTTCCTGATACGTGTAGCTGTCACAGGCATGTTTAAGCACGGCATCCGTGATACGCAGGCGGGTGGGGGGTTCGGCCAGCCCTTCGCTGCCGTTGATTTTATCCAGCGCGCGGGCGAGCACCTCCGGAATGGAAGGATCCCTTTTTTCCGCAGCTGCTTCTTCAAAAATCTCTCTATAGGTCACGGCCATCCTCCCCGTCATGGTCACAAAACATCATCCAGAGATATTATAGATGATTTATGTAAAGGGCGCGAGATTTATGCGCCAAGCCGTTGTTTTATAGTTGTTTTTTCGGGGCTTTCTTCCCTTTGGCGGTCAGCACGGCACGGACGCGGGCATCGATTGTTTCACGTGACGTTTTATGCGCGGCCTTGGAAAGGCTGCCCTTGGCGGCGGCGCGTTCGAATTGCGTCATCAGCCGCGCGGTTTTGACAACATCGTCATTGACCGGCGAGAGAACAATGCGCATCAGGGAAAAATCGGAGAGATCCGCCATATAATCCGGCGCCTGCGCATCAATCCCCGCGCGCAGGATTTTGCGCAGATTCTGCAATTCGTATTTGGCGCTATCCGTCGCGGTCTTTTCGCGCGCGGGCAAACGCGGCGTGGTGTAAAGCGCGTGATATTTGCGCAGGCTGCCGCGGTCGTAATGATCCAGCCGGCGCAGGGTTTTCAAAAAATGATCGCGGATATTCCGCACATCCCCTTGCGCATCGTTTTTGGTTTTCTCGCGGAAATGCGCGTTGATTTTCTCGATATCCTGCGGCGACAAGCTTTTGGTCGGGTTGAGATCGGCCAGATTTTTGGCCATATCCGCCGCCTCGGCCAGATGCGCGGAAGCACGGTTGATGCGCGTCAGGATCATATGCGTAAAAGCATAGGCATCCGCTTCCTTGATCCGCGTGGTCAAAATCTTGGTTTGCGGGCGGCTGTATTCGCCGCGAAAATCATCGGGCCCAATGCCCAGCACATCCATCTGCCACATATGGCGCAATTCGTGGATCAGCGTCGGGATCACCTGTTCGGTCGGGCGCTGCGGTTGCAGGCAAATGCGCGTTTTGCCGGGTGCGGTGGAACGTATAAAAAGGCCGGTGGTGCGCGAACCGATCAGCTTGCTGTCAAAAAGGATCGGAATCTTTTTTTGTTCGGCAAGATCCAGCAGCGCCGATGTTTCCGGCCATTGACGCAGATAATCCGTGATTTCCTGCAATTGCTGTTTTTTGGCGGCGGCAGGTGTCAGCAACCAGCGCAGCTGCGCCAGCTTTTTGCCGAAAAACCCTGCCTTGGGCACCTCAGCCTCCGCGGCGCGGCGTCTGGCCGAGGCGCAGGATCACATCGTCCAGTTGCTCCAGCGTTTTGTAGTCGATGATCAAACGCCCGCCTTTGCCGGGGGCGCCTTCCTCCACCGTCACGCGCATGCCGAGCTGGCTGGTGATTTTTTGCTCCAGCGCAAGAATGTCCACGTCTTTTTGCGCAAAGCCCTTGGTCTGCATATGTTTGGGCTTCGGCTTGCCCGCTTCCAGCTGCTGCGCCAGTTTTTCCGCCTGACGCACGCTGAGCCCGCGCTTGACGATCACGGCGGCCAGTTCCTCCGCGTTTTTGGCACCGACCAGCGCGCGCGCATGGCCGGCGGTCAGCGCGCCTGCCTGCACCATTTTGCGCACGGAGGGGGGCAGCTTCAAAAGACGCAAGGTATTGGCCACATGGCTGCGGCTTTTGCCGAGCTGTTGCGAAAGCATTTCCTGCGTATGGCCGAATTCTTCCATCAGGCGCTCGTAACCCTCGGCCTCCTCGATAGCGGACAGATCCTCGCGCTGGAGGTTTTCGATCAGCGCTATTTCCATCGCTTCCTTGTCGGTCAGATCGCGGATGACCACGGGCAGTTCATGCACCTGCACCTTTTGCGCGGCGCGCCAGCGGCGTTCGCCCGCCACGATTTCATACATCGTGCCGGAAAGCGGACGCACCAGCAAAGGCTGCAAAACACCATGCACGGCAATGGAATCCGCCAGCTGGTCGATCATCGCGTCATCGAAATGACGGCGCGGCTGGTATTTGCCGGGAGTCAGACGATCAACCGGCAATTTGCGCGGCGGCGCGCTCGGCTGTTCCTTGTTGCCGATGATTTCCTCGGCGCGTTTCACGGGCGCTTCCGTGACGGGCGCGGCCGCCTTTGCCGCCGTCGCCTTGACGGGATCGGGCGTGCGCGCGGCGGTTTCTTTTTTCACATCGCGGAACAGCGCATCCAGACCGCGGCCCAGACCGCGTTTTTTGGTGTTATCGGCGCTCATGCAGGGACTCCTTCTGCTTTGGCCGCTTCCTCGGCGGCGGCTTTGGCGGCGGCATCCGCCGCTTTCTGGCGTTTCAAAATCTCGCGGGCAAGGTGGATATAGGCCTGCGACCCCGTGCAGCTCATGTCATAGACAATCGCGGGCAGGCCGAAAGACGGCGCTTCGGAAATGCGCACGTTGCGCGGAATGACGGTGTCATACACCTTGTCGCCGAAAAATTCGCGCACGTTGTCGGCCACCTGATTTGCCAGATTATTCCGTTTGTCATACATCGTCAGCACGATGCCCATCAGCTCCAGATCGTCGTTGAAAGCTTCGCGCACACGCTCGATGGTATTCACAAGATGGCTGAGACCTTCCAGCGCATAAAATTCGCATTGCAGCGGCACCAGCACACCGTCGGAGGCGGCCAGCGCGTTCAGCGTCAACAGGTTCAGCGCAGGCGGGCAGTCGAAAACCACGTAATCATAATGGCGCGCCGAAGCCCGCAGTGCCGCGCGCAGGCGGAATTCGCGGTTGTCGGCATCGATCAGCTCGATCTCCGCGCCCGAGAGGTGCATGGAGGACGGCACGCAATAAAGTCCGGGCACTTTGGTCGGGGCGGCGGCTTCGTCTACAGTGCATTCTTCGAACAGCAATTCATAGGTGCCGTTGCCCCGCTCCGCACGGTCGATGCCAAGGCCGGTGGAGGCATTGCCCTGCGGGTCCAGATCCACAACCAGCACCTGTTTGCCGACAGCGGCCAGCGCCGTGGCCAGATTGACGGCCGTGGTGGTTTTGCCCACGCCGCCCTTTTGGTTGGAAATGCTGATATAACGGGTTTTTTTCAAAACGGGAGAGGTCGCGGCACCGTCTGCGCGTTTTGCGGCGGATGCGCCGGTCTGCACCGGCTGGTCATCATTTTTGGGTAATGGCTGTGTCATGGAAGAGAAATACCCCGAATCCCGCGCCACGGGCAAGGCAAATAATATTGCCAAAGGGGAAATGTTTCACGTGAAACAGGGCCGAAAAACGGCTTATTTTTTCTTCAAGTTGCTGATTTTTAATATTTTTCCGGCCAAATCCGTCATGCTCGGATAGATTTCGACATCAAAAGACCACTGCTTTTGCGCCTTTTCGATCTCCTCCTGCGCCTGCATGCCTTTCATGAAAAGGCCATAGGCCGCATGGCCGGGAGTGCTGAGGCGGTTCATATAGGCCAGAAGGTCTTTCAGCGGAGCCAGGGCACGGGCGGTAAAAACATCTGCCTCGGGGATGTCGCACTCCTCCACCCGCGTATCGTGGACGGTCACGGCGGTTTTTGTTTCACGTGAAACCTCGCGCAGGAAGGTTGCCTTGCGCACGTCGGATTCAATCAAATGCACTTCCCGCACGCCCAGCATGGCCAGCACAAGGCCCGGAAAACCGGCGCCGGAGCCCATATCCACCAGCCGTACATCCACATCCGGGATATAGCGGAAAAGCTGGGCGGAATCGAAAAAATGCCGCTCCGCCACCGCATCCAGCGTGGCGGGGCCGACCAGATTGATGGCTTTTTGCCATTTCATGAGTAGAGCTTGATACACCGCCAGCTGCTCCATTGTTTCACGTGAAACATAGAAGCCGTGACGCACGAAAATCTTGTCGAGGCTTTCCTGCTCAGGCAACGTCCTTCTCCCCGTCCCGTTCCGTTTTTTCACGGCGCTTCACATGGCGCAGCAGCGCCACCAGCGCCGCCGGCGTCACGCCCGGAATGCGCGCCGCCGCGCCCAGCGTATCGGGCGCATGCTGGCGCAGTTTCAATTGCATCTCGTTCGACAGGCTGCCGACCTTGCTGTAGTCCAGATCCTTGGGCAAAGCCAAAGCCTCATCACGGCGGAAGGCCTGAATATCCGCTTCCTGCCGCTGGATATATCCCGCATAGCGGGCATCGATTTCGACCTGCTCGGCAATATCCCGCGCCACATCCGCCAGTTCCTCCGGCCAGATGCCGCGCAGCGCATCGAAGGTGATATCGGGATAGCGCATCATGTCATGGGCGGAGCGTTTGACCCCGTCCTGATTGACTTTAAAACCCCTGCGCGCCAGTTCAACCGGCAGCACTTGCAGGTTTTGTACTTTTTCACGCAAGGCGGAAAGCTTTTGGTGTTTTTCCTCGAAAGCCGCGGCGCGTTCTGCTCCCACCACGCCGATGGACATGCCCGCAGGCGTCAGGCGCTGGTCGGCGTTATCCGCGCGCAGCAGCAGGCGGTATTCGGCGCGGCTGGTAAACATGCGGTAGGGTTCGGAAACGCCCTGCGTAACCAGATCGTCGATCAGCACGCCGATATAACCGTCGGCGCGGTCGAGGATGAATTCCTCCCCGCGGCCGCCTGCCGCCAGCGCGGCGTTGATACCGGCCATCAGGCCTTGCGCGCCCGCTTCCTCATACCCCGTCGTGCCGTTGATCTGCCCCGCCAGGAACAGGCCCGGCACGGCGTGCAGTTCCAGCGTGCGTTTCAGTGCGCGGGGATCAATATAATCGTATTCGATGGCATAGCCGGCCTCCAGAATCTCCACCCGTTCCAGCCCCGGAATGGTGCGGATCAGTTCGGCCTGCACATCGGCAGGCAGAGAGGTCGAAATGCCGTTGGGATAAACCGTATGGTCGTCCAGCCCCTCCGGTTCCAAAAAGACCTGATGCCGTTCCTTGTCGGCGAAACGCACGATCTTGTCTTCGATAGAGGGGCAATAGCGCGGCCCGCTGCTTTTGATCTGCCCCGAATACATGGGCGCCACATGCAGATTGTTGCGGATCACCTCATGCGTTTTTTCATTGGTGTATGTAATATGACAACTAATCTGCGGCACCGTGATTGTACGGTTCAGGAAAGAAAACGGCACGGGCGGATTGTCCCCCGGCTGTTCCTCGCAAACCGCCCAGTTGATCGTACGGCCATCCAGCCGTGCAGGCGTGCCGGTCTTGAGGCGGCCCATCGGCAGGTTGAGTTTTTCCAGCGCCAGCGCCAGACCGACCGAAGGCTTTTCGCCGATACGTCCTGCCGCATGGGTCTGCGTGCCGCGATGGATAATGCCGCGCAGGAACGTCCCCGTCGTCACCACCAGCGCGCCGCAGGAATAGGTTGCGCCCGTCGAGGAAACCACGCCGCAGATATGTCCGTTTGCATCGCGCAGAATATCTTCCGCCCCCTCGCCGATCATGGACAGGTTGGGGTAGTCGCGCAACAAAGCTTGCATGTTTTCGCGATAAAGCTTGCGGTCGGCCTGCGCGCGCGGGCCGCGAACGGCAGGACCCTTGCTGGCGTTGAGCATGCGGAACTGGATGCCCGCCTGATCGATCACGCGGCCCATCACGCCGTCGAGGGCATCGATCTCCCGCACCAGATGGCCTTTGCCAAGACCGCCGATGGCAGGGTTGCAGGACATGACGCCCACCGTATCGATTCGATGCGTCAGCAGCAGCGTCCGTGCGCCCATACGCGCCGCGGCGGCGGCCGCCTCACAGCCCGCATGCCCGCCCCCGATCACGATTACGTCATATTTGTTATTCATTTCAAAGACTTACCGCCATAATAATATTGTTGCCGAAATCGACAATAATATTATGCCTACGATTGTTCATAAAAGAAGCAAAGCTGCGCTATACTGTGGGTAAGTACGGCAGATCGCCTTTTTAAGGAAAATATATCTACCCTTAAACACAAGGAAAGACAAGAGCCTTATAACATGACGCAGGTGGTGGAAAAAGAACAGCTGAACGCATTGACCGGAAAGCTCGGCAACAGCTTTGCGGCCGCGGCTGTGCTGAACCGCCTGCAAAAGGAATTCATCGGCAACCAGCCCGAAGAAACCCGCGAAAAAACCAGCGCCATGGTCGATGCCTTTCTGGGCGCCGCCGCGCGGCTGAAGGAGCGCGAGGATGAATTCAACAACCGCCCGCGCGACAATGCCGCCGTTTTCAACCTGACGGTCAACCTGCGCAGCCCTGACCATTTCAGCGCCATCCGCGAATTCAAAGGCATGGCCGAGGAACTCGTCGCGCTCGACCCCGTGCATGGCCAGAAACTCGTCAAGGCGGTCGAAAACACCATCGCCGCCGCCGCGCCGCGCCGCTAAAACCTTTTATCCGCCAAACGCGTTTATTTCTCGCGCCTTTTCATTTTATAATGGGTGTAAATCGGCTTGTTCGATTTCGAAATACTTTTGTGCCAAACAACTTTATTTAAGAAATCCGCATGCCCTTTTTATCCTGCCGCGCCGCCCTTGTTCCGCCTGTCCTGCTTTTGCCGGTATGCCTGTTTTTTCTGCAACCGCAACCGTCCTGCGCGGCGGCAGCGGAAACCTGCACAACCGAAGGCTTCAAACCTTTTCCGCTGACAACAAAGGCCGGCGCGCCGCTGCATGCCCGATTGCAGGACTGGCTGCAAAGATCCGTCAGCGGGCCGGAAAGTATCCAGACATCGCAGCATCCGCGCGTGCGTGCCTGGCGCGATGAAATCCGCAGCGGCGGGCAGGCGGATAAACGCAAGCTGCTCGCCCATGTCAATCGCGTCACCAACAAGCATGTCATCTATCGCACCGATTACGCCATCAACCGCCACAGGGATTACTGGCACACGCCGCATGATACGCTGACGCAAGGCGGCGATTGCGAGGATATCGCGCTGCTGAAAGCCGCCGAGCTTTATTATCGCGGCTGGCCGACGGAAAACATGTATCTGCTGGTGGGACACACGATATACAAAAGCAGGCGCATCGCCCATGCCGTGCTGGTCGTGCGATTGGAAGGGGAATATCTGGTGCTGGATAATTTGCAGCGCGACGTTTTGCCCTATCGGCAGGCGCAACTGGAGCCTGCCTATGCCCTGAATGCGAAAGAAGCCATGATTTTCTATCGCCCGCAGATGCAAACGGCCGCACCGTGAAACCTTTTCTTTATCGCTGGCACAAAGACGCAAAACGCGCTATTCAAACCCTACCGTCAAACCGCCGCCGTCCAAGGAAAGAGCGCATATGATGAAAAAAGCCGTTTTTACCTTCTGCCTCCTCGCGCTCCTCTTCAGCGCCGCATCGCTGCGCGCGCAGGAAAAAGGCATGTCCACCGCCCTCACCGAATGCACGGTGATTTATCAGGTCTATGCCCTTCTCGCGCAAACACAGGGCAAGCCTGAAAAAATGACGGCGGATTTCAATGCCGCCGCCGCGCGTTTCCGTGATGCCGCGCTGAAAGCCGCCGCGCAGGAAGGCGCCATGGATCCGAAACATCATGTCAGCGCCACCTATAACAATCTGTTGCCCAAATGGCAGGAAAAATACGCCGCCATTACCGGCGAGGATATGGATGCCATGCTGCAAGGCACGCGGCATTTGATCGACGCCGTGGAAACCTGCGGCGAGACAGGCCGCAAACTCGGTATTCTGCCGCTGACCGCGCCCGTCGAATAAACGTCACAAACGCGCATAAAAAACGCGGGTTTTTGCGGCCCGCGTTTTTTGTTTTTTGTTGCAATCTTTCGGCTTACATCTCCAGCCCTTTGGCCTTTTTGACGGCGGGTGCTTGTTGCCTGTTGCCGTTTGCCGGCGTCCGGTTTTTGTTGAACGTATCGGTGATCTTGACCGAAAAACGCCAGCCGCGCGCCTTGACCCCCTCCGGCGCAAGGCCGCCGGGGCGCGGGCCTGCCGTGTTGCGGCTGTTTTTATCAAACAGGCTGCCGATACCCTTGGAAGCCGCACCGACCAATACGCCAAGACCGATACTGCCCCAGGCAACAAGGGGCGCGGCCAAACGGCCCAGAAAAAGCCCGCCGACACCGCCGGCCGCCGTCAGCGCCACGGTCGCGCCCGTGCCCATGGTGCCTGCCACTGCGCCATAGGTCAGATAGGCGCCGATCCCAAGCCCGGCCAGAGGACAGAAAACAGCAGAAACAATCCCCGCCGCCATTGTCAAACCGCCCATACCCAGCGCAATTTTGTCAGATCGTTTCACTTTTTCATCTCCTTAATATTTCTATACGAGGGGTGCAAATATATATCTTCTGTTGTCTTACAACTTTTTCCGGTTTTCATCGGAATAGTCTTTTTTGCATGGCATTCTACGATCCCCGCGCGCCTTAGGGCAATCACATGTCCACTCAACAGGAACAACGCATTCTCCAGTCCAGAAGCTACATTTCCCCCTTAAAGTTCCCGTATATCGATTAATGAATAAATACGGGCCATCAAACGCAAAACCACCATCTATTCCGAAAAGATTTCCACATTGATCGGAAATACTTTCAGGCTTGAAACCACAAAAAGTAAACTTTGACGGATCTTCCTTGAGTGCTTTGAGTTGTGAAATCAATGACGGATTAAAAACAGGAGGTGGTGATTTTTCAAAAACCCATCCCTTTGCTTGTTGACTGATTTTGTGAATCTCATTTTCGTCAATGCCTTTTGTCAACAAACTCAGCTCCGTAAAGGCATATGTCTTTTTATAATCTTTCCCTAAATAAAAAAACCAAAACAAAGCATCTTTCTGGCTATAGTATTCCGACTGAGGGTTTGCAAAAAAATGCAGCATAGGCGTCGATTTTTTGCAAAAGACGGGCGCGGGTTTCATTGTCAATAAAGGCTTCCTCCACCGCATTGCGGGAGATTTGCAAAAGCTCTTCCGTCGTGAAACCAAAATGATCCCGCGCGATTTCATACTCCCGCCCGATGGACGTGCCGAAGAACGTCGGATCATCACTGCCCAGCGTTACCTTCAGCCCCGCATCGAAAAAGCGGCGCAGCGGGTGCTGCGCGTAATCGGGATAAACCTTCAGGCAGATATTGCTGGAAACGCAAACTTCCGGCACGGCATTGATCGCGCGTTGTTCCGCAATCAGCGCCTCATCCTCCGCCGCGCGCACCATGTGGCCGAAACGGCGGATGGCCAAAAGATCACGCGCCGCGCGCACGCTGTCGGGCCCTGCCGCCTCGCCCGCATGGGCATTGCGATAGGGCAGGCCTGCAATATCATAGGCCGGTTTGAAATCCGCCACCGTATAGGCGTTTTCATCCCCCGCCATGCCGAAACCCGTCACCAGCGGATGCGGATTGTCGCGCGTGATTTCCGCCACGCGGATGGCCGCTTCCGGTCCGTAATGGCGCACGCAGGTGGAAATGAACCGCGCCTCGATCCCTGTTTCGGCTTTGGCTTTTTCGTAGGCTTCGGTCAGCGCGGCCAGCAATTCGGGATATTCCAGCCCGACCATTTTGCCGTGATCGACGGAAATGCCGATCTCCGCATAAATGCAGCCTTCCTTCGCGCTGCGCGCCAGATAGTCATAGGTAAGATCGATATAATCTTCCGCGCCGCGCATGACGGAGGTGGCCTTGTCATAGGCATGCACGAAACCAAGCAGCGCACCCGCCGCCGTGCCGTCATCGGGCCATTGAAAATGCTGCCCGCTTTCGTCGATCAGTCCTTCGGGAATGTCGATACCGTTTTTTGCCGCCAGTTTCATGACCATCGCGGGGGAAATCGTCCCCTCCAGATGCACATGCAAATCCACTTTGGGCAGGCGCGCAAAATCGGTCATGGTCAGACAGCCTCCAGCACGGTCGCAATCCCTTGCCCGCCGCCGATGCACATGGTGGCAAGGGCAATGTTTTTCTGCTCGCGTTGCAGCAGGCTTGCGGCCTTGCCCGTGATACGTCCGCCCGATGCGCCGAGCGGGTGGCCCAGCGCAATCGCGCCGCCGTCAAGGTTGACCTTCGCCTCATCCGCGCCGAGTTCGATCAGTACCGACAAGGCCTGTGCGGCAAAGGCTTCGTTCAGCTCGATGATATCCACATCGGCCATCGTCAGCCCTGCGCGCGCCAGCGCCTTGCGCGAGGCATCGACGGGGCCGATGCCCATGATCTCCGGCGCGCAGCCCGATACGGCGGTGGAACGCACCCGCGCCATGATCTTCAGCCCGTTGGCTTTGGCAAATGCTTCGGTCGTCACCAGCAGCGCCACCGCGCCATCCGTCAGCGGCGATGCCGTGCCGGCGGTAACGGTGCCTTCGGCATCAAAGGCGGGGTTGAGGCCTGCCAGACCTTCCAGCGTGGTTTCGGGGCGGATGCAGCCATCCTCGCCCACCAGCAGACCGTCCGGCGTGGTCACTGCCACAATCTCGTCTTTCAGCTTGCCCGCCGCACGGGCGGCCGCGGCTTTCTTTTGCGAGTTGAGAGAGAATTCTTCCTGACGCTGGCGGCTGACATTGTATTTGCGCGCCAGATTTTCCGCCGTTTCGCCCATGCTGATATAGGCCTGCGGGAATGTTTCCACCAGCGCCGGGTTCGGCAAGGGGTTGAAACCGCCCATGGGAATACGCGACATGCTTTCCACCCCCGCGCAGATAAAGGCATGGCCCGCGCCCATCTGGATCGCGCCCGCCGCGATATGCACGGATTGCATGGAGGAACCGCAGAAACGGTTGACCGTCACGCCGGCAACAGACAGCGGCAATTCGGCAATATTGCCGATCAGCCGCGCCACGTTGAAACCCTGTTCCCCTTCGGGAAAGGCACAGCCGACGATGAGGTCTTCAATCTCCCGCGCATCCACGCCGGTGCGTTTGACCAGTTCGCGCACGGCAACCGCGGCCAGATCATCGGGGCGTACGCTAGCCAGATCCCCCTTCGCGGCGAAGTGGAAAGGCGTGCGGACATAGCCCGCGATCACAACATTGTGCTGCATGTCAAAAACCCCGTGTGCTAAGGTGCCAAAATCAATGTATAACAATATGATAGACAAACCCCGCAAGATCAAGCGAAGATCAGGCAACAAAAACAACCTGAAACCTTTTGGAAAACGGCAAAAACACGATGACAGACGATATTATCCCCCACCCGCTTTACACCGTCAGCCTGCGCTTTCGCGATACGCTGCCCGGTGTGCTGGCCGAGGAAATCGGCACCCTTTTGGAAGACCATGTCGTCTCGGTTCTTCTCCATAATCACGAATCCGCCGATGGCGACCGCTGGTCGGTGACGCTGACCACGTATAACGCACCCGATACCAAATTGCTGATCTCCCTGCTTGACGGGTTTGCTGCGGAAAAAGGCATCCCGCCGCTGCTGGCCGAAAGCGATATCGTTTTCGAAAAACTGCCGGAAAAAGACTGGCTGCGCCATGTGCATGAAAACTTTCCGCCGGTCGAGGCCGGACGGTTTTTCATCTACGGATCGCATTATGACGGCGAAAAACCTGCCCATCTGGTGCCCTTGTGCATCGATGCCGCCACCGCCTTCGGCTCCGGCGAACATGAAACGACCAAGGGCTGCCTCATGGCCTTTAACAAGCTCGCCACGCAACATAGCTTCAAAAACGCGCTGGATATGGGCTGCGGCTCGGGCATTCTCGCCATCGCCATTGCCAAAATCTGGCCGGCGGCCCGGATTGCGGCGGTTGATATCGACCCTGAATCCATCATCGTCACCGAACGCCATGCGGGCATGAACGGCTGCACGGACACCATTCGCACCGAAACGGGTGACGGCTACGCCGCCGCCATCGTGGCCGAAAACGCGCCCTATGACCTGATCGCCGCCAATATTCTGGCGGGGCCGTTGGTGGACATGGCGCCTTCCCTCGACAAATACCTTGCCCCCGGCGGTTATGCGGTGCTCTCCGGTCTGCTGGGACGGCAGGAAGACGATGTCACAAAGGCGCATACCGCACTGGGGTTGGAACTGGCCGAAAGCATTGCCGTGGGCGAATGGCGCGCGCTTGTGCTGCGCAAGCCTTTGGCTTAAAATTCCGGAACAGTTTTGGTGTTTTTTAAAAAGCGTTCTATAATAGATATATCGGCCATTTCGGGAGTTTTGATAGGTATGAAACCGGTTCTCAAACATGTCCTTCTCGGCGTTGCCCTTTTGCCGCTGCTGGCCGTTGCCGCGCCGCGCGCTGCCGATGCGCAAGGCCCCAGCATTTTTGAAATCAAGCGCAGCGAAGAAGGCATGCCGCCGCTGTCCGAATACGATAACATTCCGCCGGGCCTGATGATCGCACCGGAGGAATCCAGCAAGATCGCGGAAAATCTTACCGAAGTCAGCCACGACAGTTCCAAAGACCCCAAGATGCCGCGCGTGGAATTCAACTACAACCAGTGCATGGAAATGTATCTGGAAGGCAAATACGAAGAAATCTTCCCCAGTCTTGAAATCCTCGCCGCCGGCGGCCACCGCCCTGCGGAAGAATTGCTGGGCATCATGTACCGTCTGGGCCAAGGCACCGAAAAGAACGGCGAACGTGCGAAAAAGCTGCTTACATCCGCCGCCAATGCGGATCGCCCCGTCGCGCAACACCACCTTGGCATCATGTATTATCTCGGTGAAGGCGGGGACAAGAACCTGATTGAATCCCTGACGTGGCTGCAACTGGCCACCATTTTGTATCCCGACGGGCCGGAGCGTAAACAGGCCGAAAGCGACCGAGATCAGGTCATGACGGGCCTGACCCGCCGCGAGCGCGATACGGCGCTTGGCATGGCGCGCGAATGGCTGCAAAAGCGCGGCATGGGCCACCTGATGGATATGCGCTGACAAAAGTTTAAAAAAATCCGCAGAGAAAAAGCCCCCGACCGTTCAACCTGTCGGGGGCTTTTACCTAGGAAGAAAACGATTTTGGTATGGCTTTAGGTACCAAAGGCCGTTTTGAATTTCTGCACGGTTTGCGCCTTGGCAAGGGAAGCGCGGTCAAAAACGTAACCGGCCGTCTGGATACCCATATTGGGATCTTCGCCGATAGCGGCATATACCCCGCCCGCGACACCCTGAAATGCGGATTTCAGTTTCTCGCCGAAGCTGCTTTTTTTCGGTGCGTTGTCGTTGGACATGAAAATTCCCCTTGAAAAGAAACCGTAATGAATTTGTTAACGATGTGTTAACCTTAGGGCGATTCAGGGAATATGTCAATTTTAATCAGAAACTTTTCTGATTTTCAATGAGATAAGCGATATCTCGCTGGATATGTTTCAAATGCGTCCTGTTGAAAGGATCGCAAGGGCGGCGCATGACAGGGCTTCGAAAACGCATGCCCGCCAGATAATTCTGCCCCACCGGCAAATGCCCCAGCAAGGTCAGGCGGTCGCGGTCCAGCCTGCGCCGGCCGATCAGCCCCGCATTGTGCCTGTCCAGTAACGCCATGTCCATGCGTTCCAGCGCGAGATGGTCGCAGGCGTCCACGCGTTCGGGAACGGTAAACCATTGCAGGAAAGCGGCGCGCAAAGCCGTGCCGTCAAACTGGTGGCGCGGATGCGTCGATGCGGTGCGCGCAAAGGCCATCGCGATATCGCCGTTTGCATCGGCCAGCATGTGCCGCCAGAAAAATCCCGGCCCCGCGCCGCGCAATTCCCAGGCAATCATATGCGTGACGGCTTCCACATCCGCTTCTTCCACGCGGCAATAGCGCAAAAAATCCTGCGGCATCAGGGAAAGATCGGGCGCCGCGCCGCGCTGGTAATGCCAGATGCGCCGCAAGCCCGCGGCAAAGGCGGAAAGATAACGGCTGATGCCTTTTTCCGTGCGTTGCAGCGACGACGGCTGATAGCCGAGATCCAGATGGTTTTGCTGCGGATAATAAAAACTCGATTGCGATTCCAAAAGCGGATCCAGCCCCACGCTGACATCCTGCACCACGGCGGTTTTCAGCAGACAACGGCCCGTCATGCTCTGGTCAAGGATCAGCGTCAGGCTGCGCAGATAGGATTCAAATTCGTCGCGCAGGGAATGATGGACACCCGACGGCGCGGCGCGCGGCAGGGCTACGGATTTTTCCACATCCAAAAGGCTCTGGAGCCGAAAGCGTATCCGCTCTTCCCCGCACCTTTCGAACATGTCTCACCTCCGGCGTTGCTTAGTGGCGTTTCGCCTCGCCGCGTTTTGCTTCCGCCGCGAAACGGGCGAAATCCACAACTTCCGCCGACAGCTTGACCGATTCCTCGATCATCTGTCTTTCCTTTTCCTGGAAGCTGCGCTCGAATTTGATGAACCACAGGAAATTCGCGTTGGAGCGGTCTTCCACCGTGGCATAGCAGCTGTCCAGCGGGGTGCGGCTCGCCTTCATGGACAAATAGTTGCGCCCTTGCGGCAGTTCCCCCAGACGTTTGAACAAATCCATCGAAACGCGCGCGCGTTCCTTGGTCGATTTCATATAGCCCGCCTCATCCAGCAGCATCTGGTGGATCATGCGCTTGTCATGGATTTTCGTGCGGCTGTCTTCGAAGAATTTATCGTAAGCGGCGCGGGCGGCTTCCCCGTTGTTCAGCGTGCGGAAATCCGATTGCGCCTTGATTTCAAACGTACGGCTGACATCCGCCATGGGCGAGCCGATCATGAAATCCCATGCCTCGGACATGCCGTTCAGCTTCAGCTCCCACGCGATTTTGATGGCGATCATCAGCGCATCCGCCTGCTGCGCGCGGTTGACCAGAATGGCTTCATCCGGTTCGTAATCCATCGGATTGACCAAAGCACCCGTGCGATGCTGCCAGCTGCGGCGCAATTCGCGCGACAGCAGGTTCAGCAAATCGCCTTTCGGACGATAGGGATTCAGCGTAATAACGGGTTTATCCGCGCGGGGATAAAACTGCGATGCGGGAATTTGCACATCGTAAATAATTTCGACATTGTGGGCATCCGCTTCGGTCAGCAGCATTTCGCCGGTGCGGCTTTGCATCAGGATATCGCGCAGCGCCGCGATGGTAACGATATCGGCGGGCTGGGCGGCAACCTCGCATACCGTGCGCTGGTCCAAACGCCAGTCCAGACTGGCCCGATGGGAAAGGTGACGCTCCTTGCCGGCGCGCAATCTGCCGCTGACATCCTTGAACCGGCGCTTGTCCGGCCCGCTGGTGGTCTTTTTCCCGTCGCGATCTGCTTCTTTGCCCATTTTAAATCACACCCTCTTTTTTTGACCGGCCGTTCTCTAAAACGTTTCTGGATTCTTGATCCTTTGTTTTATCCGCTTCGGGAAACGGCAGTTTTTTCCCCTTTTGCACCTTCATCATGGGGCAAACATGGTTAACAACCCTTTTCCACAGGGAAAAAAGCAGGATTCTTATATGATTACGTAAAAATATGGGCAAATTTTGCCGTTATACGGGAACAAATGATAAAGAATCACCCGAAAATCTCAGGCCGCAGGCGCCGCCCCGGCGAAAGCGGGAGGTGATTCGATTTTCCCGAAACGTGAAAGAATGTTCAGGCAGGCCAGCAGCATGGATTTTTGCATCCAGCGCAACCGCGGCAGTTTTTCGGGCACGGCGCGATAGGCCTGATCGGCAAAATATCCGCTGACCGCGCCGAGCATGGCGCAAAGCTCCGCCGTCGCCGCGTCATCGGAAACAAAGGGCTGACCGCCCGCCGCGCGATAGGCGCCGATGGAATCTTCCGCCTTGCACAGGCCAAGGGATTCCAGATGCGCCGCGATAAAGACCAGATCGAACAACACGGGCCCGATACAGGCATTCGGCCAATCGACCAGATAGACGCGACCCCCGCCGAACAACACATTGTCCAGCCGCAAATCGCCGTGAATCAATCCTTCCACATACACGCGGGTGGCGTTATCGGCCTGCCATGCGATCAGGCTTTCCAGCGCATGGTCAAGCCATGCCGCGCCGTCGGCGGCGGAAGTAAAAAGCGATAAAAATTTATCGCGCGTTTTTTCCTCATCCCGCAAGCGCCGCCATTTTTTTTCATCCTGAAAAAAGCCGGAAATAAAATTCTGCTCGCGCGCGGGACGCAAGGCACCCGCCGGCACATCGCTTTGATGCACCCTGACCAAAAGCGTCATGATATCGCGCACCGTATCCGCCGTTGGCGCGGGCGCATCGGGCGCAATATATTCCCACAGGCCCAGCGACCATCCGTCCTCGTCATTATCGGTGACGAAACTGTAATAGGCGGGCGAGACATCCTTCAGTACGGGCAGGTTTTCGTAGGCGGCGATTTCCTGCCGCAAGTGCTGCGTGCCATGCGCCATTTCGCCGGGATGCGTGCCTTTGGCAAAAACCCTGATGCCTGAATCAAGCGTCAGCACATATCCGGCGGAAGCGGAAAAGCTGCCGTAAACAACATCGCCATCCTCCACCTCTCCTGCAAGACGGCGGCCGATTTTTTTGAGAATGTCTTCGGGGATATCCGCAAAATCCGGTTTGGTTTCCGGTGTCGCAGGTTCGGCAAACAGCGGTTTCATGAATGTTACGCCGCGGAATCCTGAAGGATCGGCATACCCTCGATCTTCAGTTCCTCTTCCGACATGCTGACCAGCCCGTCGGGCTTTACATGAATGCGGGTTTTGAACAGGGAATCTTTGAAGACCATAAAGGCTTCCAGATTATACGTGCCGTCGGGATCCTGACTGATAACGGTCACAGGCTCCAGCATTTCCTGCATGACCTTGCGGCCCTGCAGCGGCGGTTCCACCTGCCAGCGGATATCGTCAATCGTCTCGATAATCAAAAAACGCCCGTGACGGCCGCGCACGTAATTGAAAAAGAATTTGACGTAGCTGATGACCGTGCGCTCGTCCACTTTGATCGGCGCCTTTTCGTTCGTTTCGTAAATCGCCTGGTTCGTCCAGTTGATGACGTTGATATCGCCGGGTTTGTAAATCGCGTATTTGCGCGCGGCGGGCACGGCGGAAAGATCCGTCAGTTCCACAAATTCGTAATCGCTGTAAAAAGGCAGCTTTTGCGTGCGGATGGTGGTGTTTTCCTCGCTGAACGGCACGGGTTCCAGATGCGGATTGACTTCGCTCAAAATCCGCGCGGCACGCTCAGCATCCAGTTTTTGCCAATCTTCGCTCATAGCTCCTGTCCCCTTTATCCTGAACTATCGTATCGGGAATAAAACGGTCTGAAAAGAGCGAAAGACGGATTCTGTGGATAAGCAGTCGGATAACCCCGCGCATAAATGCGGGCATAAAAATTTCGCCCCCGTTTCGTGGAAAACCGGCCGGATTATGAGTCAGGATATACAGGCAAGACTCCGGAATTGAATAACGGGGATAAATCCATTTCACGGAATCTCCATGTTATCCACGGTATCCACAGCATGCCTTGATCTTGATTTTTCATCCGATTTTCTTTTTGTCCGAAACCGCCTGTGCATATCATGGTTCTTTTGGCGCGGGACTGCCTGTGTGCAAAGCTGTGTAAAAAGACTTATCCCCGCCATCCACCGGCCAACAGATTCCAACAACCTTCTTATATATACTTTTTATTGATAAGAAGTGCCGACCGGATTGCTTTTCAGAAATGAAAAAGGCTAGGGTGCAGGCAAAGGAATATCACAATGACGGCAGTTCACACACCAACGCAAAAAAAGATGCTGCGTTCCCTGAAAGGCGAAGTCACGGCCGATGTGCCGCTTTGGCTGATGCGTCAGGCCGGCCGTTACCTGCCCGAGTACCGCGCCCTGCGGGAAAAGGCAGGCAGCTTCCTTGCGCTTTGCTATACGCCCGATATGGCGGCAGAGGGGACCTTGCAGCCCCTGCGCCGATTTGATCTGGATGCCGCGATCCTGTTTTCCGATATTCTGGTTATTCCCCATGCGCTCGGCCAGTCGCTGGCCTTTGCGGAAGGCGAAGGGCCGAAGCTTGACCCTCTGCCCGATCTTGCCGCTTTCGACGCGCTGGATATCGAAGGGTTCGAGCAAAAGCTTTTGCCGGTTTACGAAACGCTCGACCGCGTCAAGGCGGAACTGAAGCCCGATAAAACCCTGATCGGTTTTGCCGGCGCGCCCTTTACGGTTGCCTGCTACATGATACAGGGGCACGGCGGCAATTTTGCCCGCGCGCTGGATATGGGCGCGGCGGATCCTGCGGGCCTGACGGCGTTTTTGGAAAAACTCGCCGATGTGACGGGCATCTATTTGCTGAGCCAGATTCGCCACGGCGCGGATGTGGTGCAGCTTTTCGACAGCTGGGCGGGTCTTGTGCCGGCGGCGCATTTCGACGACTGGGTGATCCGCCCCGCAAAACGCATTGTGGAAACGATCCGCAAACAGCATCCCGGTTTTCCCGTCATCGGCTTTCCGCGTCAGGCGGCGGCGCATTACGCGCGCTATGCGGAACAGACGGGCGTTTCCGCGCTCGGCCTCGATCCTGCGGCAAGTTTCGATGCCTTGCCGAAAACGCTTTGCGTGCAGGGCAATCTTGCGCCCGAAATTCTTCTGGCAGGCGGCGATGCCATGGCATCGGCGGTGCGGGATATCCTGACCGCCTCGGCAGGGCGGCCCTATATTTTCAACCTTGGCCACGGCGTGATCAAGGAAACGCCGCCCGAACACGTGGCGCAGCTGGTCGAACTTGTCCACGGCTTCAAACGTCCCATATAACCCGTCATGAAAAACGAACAAAAAACAGCCGTTGTGCTCATGAACCTTGGCGGGCCGGACAAGCCGGAATCCATCCGGCCTTTCCTGTTCAATTTTTTCATGGATAAAAACATCATCGGCGCGCCGAAACCGGTCCGTTACCTGATCGCGCGCTGGATTTCATGGTCGCGCGGCAGGGGCGCGGCAAAAACAGCCTATGACGCGCTGGGCGGCAAATCGCCGCTGCTGGAAAATACGCAGGCGCAGGCCGATGCCTTGCAGCGCGTGCTGGATGCGGCAGGCTTGCAGGCCAAGGTTTTCGTCACCATGCGTTACTGGCATCCGATGTCGGCGGCGGTGACCAGAGCCGTGCAGGCATACGCACCCGATAAAATCATTTTGCTGCCGCTGTATCCGCAGTTTTCGACCACAACAAGTTTTTCCTCCATTCAGGACTGGCAGCGCAGCGCCGATGCCATCGGCATGACGATCCCGACGGAAAAAATCTGCTGCTATCCCTTTGCCGAGGGGTTTATCAAGGCCTCTGCCGATCTTGTGCGCGCGGCGCTGGAAAAAGCGCCTGCAAAAACGCGCGTGCTGTTTTCCGCCCACGGCTTGCCGGAAAAAGTCATTCAGGGCGGTGATCCCTATCAATATCAATGCGAAGAATCCGCCGCCAAAATCGCTGCTGCCGTCGGGATGGAAAACCTTGACTGGCAGGTCTGTTACCAAAGCCGCGTCGGCCCCATGAAATGGATCGGCCCCTCGACCGAGGAAGCGCTCGACAAAGCCGCCGCGGATGGCGTCGGCGTGGTGATCTATCCGCATGCTTTCGTCAACGAACATGTCGAAACGCTGGTGGAGATCGAGGAAGAATACCGCGCCTATGCGAAGGAAAAAGGCATCCCCTATTTCGGGCGCGTGCCGACGGTGGCGATACATCCCGTCTTTATCGACGCGCTGGCAAAACTGGTAACGGAACGGCTGGCCGGTGGCAAAAACGCGCGCATTTGTCCGGTGACATTCAAACGCTGCGGCTGTAGCCTGTGAACAGCAAGGAACGTTAAACCATGACCGATTTCATTCTCGACTATTATCTCTGGTTCAAGGCCTTTCACATTATTGCGGTGATTTCGTGGATGGCGGGCATGCTCTATCTGCCGCGGTTGTTCGTTTACCATGCCGATGCGGAAAAAGGCTCCGAACTCTCCGAAACCCTGAAGATCATGGAGCGCAAGCTTTTGCGCATCATCATCAACCCCGCCATGGTCCTGACTTGGCTTTTGGGCCTGTGCATGCTTTCGGCCAATACCGCCCTTTTGTCGGGCGGCTGGATGCATGTGAAGCTTGGCGCGCTTTTGCTGCTCAGCGCCTTTCACGGGCTTCTCGCCCGCTGGCGCAAGGTTTTCCTGCGGGACGAGAACAAGAAATCTTCAAAATTTTATAGAAAAATCAATGAGATACCAACAGTTCTCCTGATCGTGATCGTCATCATGGTGATTGTGCGGCCGTTTTAAGGTTTTTTAAAACAAAGCCGTGATAATCTGGGAGAAAGCCGATAAGTTCTTTTGACAGAGATATGGAATTTTGATACTTTGACCACATTCGCCGAAGAAGGCAATTTCTGTCTTATTCAAGATATCACCCCATAAAGTATATCAAGAGACTTTCCGGCGTGATTTTTGTGCTTTCCGCACAATCTTATCTTTTCAACATCATCACAGACCGAAACACTTTGTGATCAAAGAACCTCAACCCGGAAATCAACCCAACAAGAGAGCATCCCAGTGGTAAAACGCACGCGTCATTCAGGCGGCAAACATGGCGGCAACGGCCGTTCCCATAGCAACGGCGGCAACGGTAACAACGACTCCCACGAACCGACGGCCGAGGAAATCGCCGCCGAAGAAGAAGCCGCCCGCCGCGACCCCAGTATCAAACCCATGGATCTTCAGGAACTGAAAGGCAAATCGCCCGCCGAGCTGCTGGAATATGCCGAAGAGCTGGATATTGAAAACGCCTCTTCCTTGCGCAAACAGGAAATGATGTTTGCGATCCTGAAAAGCCTTGCCGAGCAGGATATCCCGATTTCCGGCGCCGGCGTGCTGGAGGTTTTGCAAGACGGTTTCGGCTTCCTGCGCAGTCCGGAGGAAAACTATCTGCCCGGCCCTGATGATATCTATGTCTCTCCCAGCCAGATCAAGCGCTTCGGCCTGCGCACCGGCGATACGGTGGAAGGCGAGATCCGCGCGCCGAAAGACAACGAGCGTTACTTTGCGCTCCTGCGTGTGAACCAGATCAACTTCGAACCGCCCGATCAGCTGAAACACCGCATCAACTTTGACAACCTCACCCCGCTTTATCCCGACCGCAAAATCCAGCTGGAGCTGGATGACCCGACCGCAGGTACCATCGGCACGCCGCAGCGCCGCAATAAAGGCCCCGCACAGGTGCAGTTGCAGCGCGTGATCGAGCTGGTTTCCCCCCTCGGCTTCGGCCAGCGCGCCCTGATCGTCGCGCCGCCCCGCACGGGTAAAACGGTGATGATGCAAAACATCGCCAATTCCATCGAAACAAACCATCCCGATGCCTATCTGATCGTATTGCTGATCGACGAGCGCCCCGAGGAAGTGACGGATATGGCCCGTTCGGTAAAGGGGGAAGTCATCTCCTCCACCTTCGACGAGCCTGCGGCGCGCCACGTACAGGTTGCGGAAATGGTGCTGGAAAAGGCCAAACGTCTTGTCGAACATAAACGCGATGTCGTGATCCTGCTGGATTCCATTACGCGTCTGGGCCGCGCCTATAACACCGTTGTGCCGTCCTCCGGCAAGGTTTTGACGGGTGGTGTGGATGCCAACGCCTTGCAGCGGCCGAAGCGTTTCTTCGGTGCCGCGCGTAACATTGAACAAGGCGGATCGCTCACCATCATCGCCACGGCCCTGATCGATACGGGCTCCCGCATGGATGAAGTGATCTTCGAGGAATTCAAGGGTACGGGTAACGCCGAAATCGTGCTCGACCGCAAGATTTCCGACAAGCGCGTCTTCCCCGCCATCGACATCCAGAAATCCGGTACGCGGAAAGAGGAGCTGCTGGTCGAGGAAGGCACGCTCAGCAAAATGTGGATTTTGCGCAAGCTCATGTCCTCCATGGGCACGGTCGATGCCGTTGAGTTCCTGATCGATAAAATGAAGGATACGAAGAATAACGACGAATTCTTCAAGATCATGAACCAGTAAACGCAAAGGGCCATGCGGCAGGAAGCACAAAATAGAAAAGCGGGACTGATTATTCTTGCCCTTGCATCCCTGTGTCTGACGCTCTGGGTGGTTTTTGCTCGCGTGATCGACATGGGCGACGCGGCGGCGGAACGCGCTGTTTCCTGCGATGCGGGCGCGTTTTTTACCTTGCAGGATCTGCGCCTTTTTATCGCGCCCGAATATATGCAGGCCGTTTTCGCGCAAGGCACCCGTGCGCCCGTCAATAACGGCAATGATTATACCTGCGCGGATGTCGGCAAGGCGGATCCCCTGCCTGTAAAAAATCTGCGGTTTTTTCCCGAAGCTTTCCTCAATAAAAACATCCTGATCAATAACGCGCCGATGAAGGCTGTTCTGCCTATCGTCCTGCGCCGCGTACCGGCGGAAATGCGCGACCGGTCAGGTACGTTTTCCTGCAACGATGCGGGCCAATGTGTGGCCGCGGTGGTGAAGGGAGACGTTTATTTCATGCAGGAAATCAGCGAAAGCTATTTTGCGTCATCTTTGCAAAAAGATATTTTCTACGCCGCTTTTCATCGTTTTATCGAGGATATGATCCTTGATGACGCGCCCGTTGCCGCGGAATAACCTTATTTTTTCAGCTTCAATCCGGGGTTTTTGCTTTTGGCGCGTAACAGCGCGCGTTCTTGTTGTTTCCGTTGTTGCAAGGCTTCTCTCCGCGCGGCCTGCTTTTCGGCATAGCGGTTGAACATCTCGCGCATTTTTTGTTTGCCTTCGGGCATCTCGCGGCTGTCGATGGCGATATCGGGCGGTGTTTTTCCTTCCCGGTTGCGTGCCTGCAAATCCGCGCCGCGCTCCAGCAATGCCAGCAGCACAAAGGGCTGCTCGTCCTTCACCCAGCAGCGCACGGCCAGATGCAGCGGGCGATTGCCTCCGGCATCGGCGGCGTCAATATCCGCACCGGCATCGAGCAGGGCGCGCAGCACTTCCTCCGACTTCCAGACGGGGGATGCGGCGGCCACATGCAGCGCCGTGCGCCCCTGACGGTCAGCCAGATGAACATCCGCGCCGCACTCCAGCAACAAATGAACGGCGGAAATGCGGTCATACCAGCTCAGCCCCGCCATATGCATCAGGGGGGTGCGCCCCGCATCATCCATGCGCAGGTTCGCATTTGCCCCCGCCGCCAGCGCCGCGCGCATGGCGGGAATGTCAAACGTCGCCATGGCGCGAAGCAATTCGGCATCCTGCGGGCGTTTGTTGGGAGCGGGGGTTTTCATGGGGTTAATCGATCTTCCGTGTTTCCTGCCAGCGGCATTTTTCGGCCACAACCGGCGCCATGCCGTCGCGTGATACGCCGTCCGTCAGAATGCCGATCACGCGTTCGTCCTCCAGATAACCGTTATGCGCGATGACCGGATCGGCAAAGCTTGTCGCGCCGAAAAGGCTGCGCATGGCGGCGACGTTCAAACTGACGTTTACAATGCGCGGGCAAATACGGCTGTCGATATGCTCGCGCGCGAAATTGTCCGGCACGGGATAGGACAGAATATCGTTAGGGTCGCTGAAGGCGATGATGTCCAGCTCTTTCAGCACGCGTTCCCCCGCTTTCGGCGCGCCGGCGGGGCAGTAATCGGCGATTTTATCCGTCACGGCCGGCACGTTGCGCCCCAGTTGCAACAGCGGCAACTGGTTCGCCATCATGTAAACCGTGAATTTTTTATTGGCAACGGCGGCGCGAAGTTTTTCATGCGTGGCATGCGACAGGCCGCTTTTGTTTTCCGTGGCGAAAGACTGGATGGTATCAATGGTAATGCGGCTGCCAAGGCTGTGGGTGATGAAAAAGAAATTATCCCGCGCGATGTTGTCAAACACATCGCCGTTATCCGCGCGGCAGGCATAGGCGCCGTCTTTTTCGGGCAGGCTTTGCCAGCTGTGCGTAAACATCCAGCAAACGGATTCCCTGACGGCGGTGGTGATCTTGTCATGCCCGTTGCCCATATAGATCAGCAAATCAGGCACGGTGCTGTTCAGGAAACCTTTCATTTTCTTGTTCACGCCCGAACGCTCCAGCCCGTCCGTATTGTCGGTGTCATAGGCGATGCTTTTCTTTTGCATCTCCGTAATGCCCGACCAGGTCAGTTCGTAAAACAGCATGGTCTTGCCGCTATCCGCTGCCGCATGGCGCGAAATGCGCAGCACGCCAAGGGGGGCTTCGTCCGCTGCCGCCGTGCCGCCGGGCGGCAGGAGCAAAACGGTTTTGATATCGGGGTCGATCACATCCATGCCCAGCGCCGCGGCCAGACGGTCGCGAAAGCGCGCGGCATAACCCGGGGTGTGGTGGCTGATCCCGTGTACCATCAGCACTTTCGTGATGCCGCCGTTCTGCGCTTTTTGCGTGGCTTCGATGCTCTGGCGCAGGCCGGGGAAGGCGGGGCCGTCCATGCGGCACTGGCGCGTATCTTCCGCCTCGTATTTCAACACGGCCTCGGTCACGCCGCGCGAAATACCGGCGCATCCGCCAAGCAAAAGGACGGAGGAAAAAAGCACCGCCCGGAGCGCGGCGCGGCAAGAAAATTTGCGCATCAGCCCATTCCCAGTTTTTTCAGGATATTCAAAAGCCATTCCGGCTGCGCCGCGGCAAAAAACGCGGGCGCGAGCCACAGCAGCAAGGTTGCCGGCAGGGCGAAAAGCCCCTGCCGCCCGCTGGCGGGCAGGCCGCGGTCTTTTACCTGTACGCTGTCGGGCAATACTTTTTTCAAGGCAGATGCGGCGATGAGCTTGATGATCAAAATGGTCAAAAGATAACCGGCCGCCCAGATGCCCACATCCGCCAAAACCAAATGCTGCAATAAATCCTTGTCACCCATCAGATTGGCCACATCGGTGCGCAGGCCCGTCAGGTAATAGGCGGCGGCCATACCGCCGCTCAGCGCCGTGCCGACGGCAAAGCCTTTCCAGCGCGGCCCTTCGCTGAGCGCCAGCACGGCCTGATAGGCATAGTTGATTGCGGCCTTGGCGTAATTCTCGCTCAGCACCAGCGGATATTCCTGCAACAGCTTTTTATACACATAGCCCTTGGAGTGATGCGCCGTGCCCGCCAGCACCTGACGAATCGCTTTGAAACGGCAGGCCGTGGTCATCAGCGCCGCCACCGCCATCGGCCCCTTGGAAAGTTTCATCAGCGCGGAAATGCCGGGCTTGATAAGCTTGTCGAGCAAGGGGTCGATTTCAATGATCCGCCCGTGCAGCCCTGCCACCACGGCAGGATGCGTTTTCCCCTCCACCGTAAATTCCACCTGCGCGATGGGCAAGAGCGCGACATAGGGGATCACAAGCTTGTCCTGCGTGACTTCCGGCAGCAGTTTCAAAATCTCCGCATGGCCGTCAATGGCCAGTTGCTTGACGCCGAGGATATCGACAACCTCCAGAACCTCCGGCGGAATGACGGCACGGTCGAGCTGGAAAAGCGCCTCCGCATGGAAATGCGCGTCAAACACATGCGTCCAGAAACCGCTGCGGTCGCATTCCTTGCAGGGGTTTTGTCCCTGCCCGTTGCACACGGCGCATTTTTGTTCCCGCCGCCCCTGACAGCCCTTGCATTGCTCGCGTCCCGTGCCGCCGCATTTGACGCAAGGCGGGCGTGATCCGTCGCTTTTCTGGAACTGCCCCGAACCATAGCAGGCGGCGCATTGCGTCACGCCGTTGCCGTTGCACATGGTACAGGGCGAATTGCCCTCCCCGCTGCAGCTGATGCAGCGGCACATGGTGCTGCCGTTGCATTTCTGGCAGGTATCAATGACGGAAAACTGTTTGTGGCCCGCGTGGATCTTGAATTTATACGGATCCGCGCCGAAACTCTGGCCGGGTTTGGCGGAAATGTTTTCGATCACTTCCTTTTGCACGGTTTCATTGCTCAAAAGCGTGGTGCAAAGACCCGTCGCCTCGCTCATAACCTGCTGTTTGGAGCCGCAGACTTCCCCCACAGGCTGTTTGCCCTTCAGCTGTTTGGTGCTGATATCGGGTTTCAGCTCGACCGTCATGGTGCCGGGCACCTGATGCACGATGGTTTCGTAGCGCAGCATGCGCACCTGCGTGGCCTTCAGCCCGTTGCCGTCCAGCATATTGGCAAGGTCGTGCAGCGCTTTTTCCGGTATCTGGAAGTGTTCTTCCGCCGGTTTATCGGGCAGCTGTTCCTGACGCGTTGACATGGAATATATGCGCTCCCGCGACGTGAGGATCAGGACAAATGCTTGCCAAGGAAGCTTGCCGTGCGGTCATTCGCCGTAGCGGCCATGGCAGGGTCGTAATGCTCCCCGCCGACGCGGGCAAAGGCATGGTTTACGCCCTGATAGACGTGCAGGGTAATGTTTTCCTTGCCGGTCAGGGCATCGAGGATTTTTTCCCGCGCATCCGGCGGCACGAATTTATCCAGCTCCGCAATATGCATCAGCAGCGGTCTGGTGATGTTTCCGGCTTCGCCCAGCAGCGCGTCCAGCCCGACGCCGTAATAGCTGACGTTGCAATCGGCATCCGAACGCGTTGCCATCAGATAGGCCAGCTTGCCGCCAAGGCAGTAACCGATGGTGCCGGCCTTGCCTGTGGTGCCGTCATCCTTGCGGATGAAATCCAGCGTGGATTTCAAATCTTCAATGCCCAGATCAACATCAAAACCGTTGAAGAGTTCAAAGGCGCGCGCCCATTCGGCCTCGGTCTTGTCGGTCAGCTCAACACCCGGTTCCTGCCGCCAGAAAAGATCGGGGCAAATGGCGACATAGCCCTGTTTGGCCAGACCGTCGCAAATTTCGCGCATGACGTGGTTGATGCCGAAAATTTCCTGTATCACGACAACGGCGGGAGCTTTCTCCGCATTTTGCGGCCGCGCGACATAAGCTTTGAACCGGCCGCCGTCCTTTGCGCTGATCTCAACCATTTCCGACATGAAAACCCCCTTCTTTCTGTTGGTGCAAATCCTGTCTAAGACTACCGTTTTTCGTTTGCGGGTCAAGACTTTGGCCTTGCATGACCTGCCCATATGCGCGCCGCCGGGATCAACCGTCGTTGGCGGGCGGGCGGTGGCGGCCGCCGCGCAGCGCTTTGACCATTTCCTTCAAGCTGTCGGGGGATGTGACGGGCGGCAGGCAGCTGTGCCCCGCGCAGAGATAGGCGACACTCTCCTCCCCTTGCGTCGTTTTCCCGAAAGCGGGATGCGTGGACGGCAGCGCCGCGCCTTGCGTTGCCGGAATACGTACCAGATGCGGCGCGGAAACATGGCGCAGGACGAAAAGGAAATCATCCGTTTTCCGATCCGCGCCTTCTGCGATATAGAGCGTCAGCGGCGTTGCCGCAGCAAGACTGTGGCGGATCAAGGTCGCGCGGGAAAAAGCATGTCCGGGATTGAGGGCGGAAAAGGCGCGCGCCGTTTTCTCCGCCATTTCCTGCGCCGTCATATCGCCTGTCAGCTGGGCCATGCGGGCATAGACGCCGATCATCACGGCATTGCCGGCGGGGGCGGCAGTATCATCCGCCGTTTGCGGGCGCAGGGGCAAATCCGCCGCGCCCGCCGCCGTCATGTAAAAACCGCCGCGTGCGTCATCGGCATAATCACGCTCCAGAATACCGCGCCAGCGCTGCGCGTCTGCAAGATAGGATGCCGCGCCCGTATGTTCAAACAGGGCCAGCGCCGCCTGCATCATGGCGGCGTAATCGTCAAGCATGGCGGGATGCGCCGCGCGGCCTTCGCACCAGACATGATGCAGCACGCCGCTTTCCGCCGCCATCATATGCGTGCATACAAAACGATACGCTTTTTCGGCAAGCGTGATCCATGCCGCTTCCCCGAAAACAAAACCGGCCTTTACCAGCGCGGCAATCATCATCCCGTTCCAGTCGGCCAGCACCTTGTCATCGCGGGCGGGCGCGAGGCGTTGCCGGCGGTGGAAGCGCAGCTTGCGGTGCAATGCGCCGAGTTTTGCTTCCTCTTCCTCTCCGCGCCAGGCGGGATTGGCAAGGCGGTTCGGGATACTGTATCCCGGTCGTTCGTGCCAGTTGCCGTAGGCGGTAATGTCCATTGCTTCGCGGTAAAATGCGGCATCAGGGCCGAGCGCGGCGTCCACATCGCCCGCCTTCCAGATGTAATAGGCGCCTTCCGCCACATGGCCGCTGCCGTCGTCGCTGTCGGCATCGAAACTGCTGGCAAAGCCCGCCAAACCGTCCTTTTCCACGCTCAGGCTGCGCGCGGCCCAGTCGATTGTTTCGCGCACGCGCAGCGCAAAAAGCGGATGCTGCGTTTCGCGATAGACTTCGGATAAAAGATCGACAAACAGCGCATTGTCGTAGAGCATTTTTTCAAAATGCGGCACCAGCCATTCGGCATCGACGGTATAGCGGGCAAAGCCGCCGTCGATATGATCGTATATCCCGCCCTGACACATGCGCGTCAGGCTCAGCAGCGTGGCGGCTTTGTAATGCTCTTCGTCCGTGCGCAGATAACAATCCCACAACAAAGCCTGCGCGGGCAGGTTCGGAAATTTCGGCGCACCGTCCTGCCCGCCGGCAAAACCGCCATGCACGGGGTCGATCAAACGCATCAGGAAACGACCGGTTTCCCCGATCCTTTCGGGCAAAAACAACGGCCCCGCCTGCCCGTCTTGCAGTGCTTTCAGCGCATCGGTCAGCACCTTGGTGTTATGCGTGACCTTTTCCTTTTCGGCGGCATAGCTTTCCGCCACGCCGCGCAGCACTTCGCGAAAGCCCGGCAAGCCGTGACGCGGATACTGCGGGAAATAAGTACCGCCCCAGAAAGCTTCCGCATCGGGGGTTAAAAACATGGTCAGCGGCCAGCCGCCCTGCCCACCCATCAGCGCCAGCGCGTTTTGATACAGGCTATCGATATCGGGGCGCTCTTCCCTGTCCACCTTGATGTTGACGAAAAGGCTGTTCATCAAATCCGCCGTGGCGGGGTCTTCAAAACTTTCATGCGCCATGACATGGCACCAGTGGCAGGCTGCATAGCCGACGGAAAGCAGCACGGGCTTTCCTTCCGCCCGCGCTTTGGCAAAGGCGGCCTCCCCCCACGGCATCCAGTGCACGGGGTTGTCCTTGTGTTGCCGCAGATAGGGGCTGGTCTCGTTTCCCAGAAGATTCATCTTGTCCGTCATGCTCCCTTGTCCTACCTTAACGGATGAAAAGGAAATTCAGCAATGAACAATCAGGCACTTTTTTACAAACGCCATATTTTCTGCTGTGGCAACGAACGCCCCGCGGGCCATCCGCGCGGCTGTTGCAAGGACCGCGGCGGGGTGGAGCTGCGCAATTACATGAAAGCGCGCGCGAAGGAGGAAGGGATCGAGGGCATTCGCGTGAATGCCGCCGGCTGCCTTGACCGCTGCGAACTCGGCCCTGTTTTCGTGATCTATCCCGAAGGCGTCTGGTACAGCTGCCAGCGCCGCGAAGATGTGGACGAGATTGTTGAAAAGCATTTGAAACACGGGGAGATTGTTACCCGCCTGCAACTCACGAACGATCAGACGGCCCTGCGCCCCGAACAAAAACCCGCTGCCGAATAACATGTCTTCCGCACCCAAAGATACGATTTACGCCCTGGCCTCCGGCGCGATGCGCGCGGGGGTGGCGGTGGTGCGTGTTTCCGGCCCTGCGGCGCTGGCAGGGTTTGAAAAACTGACGGGCCGGAAAAAACCGAAACCGCGCCATGTGTATTACGCCGCCTTGAAAGACCCGGAAACGGGCGTGCTGCTCGACCGCGCGGTGGCTTTTTGTTTCAAAGGCCCCGCAAGCTTCACGGGCGAGGATGTGGCCGAATATCACCTGCATGGCGGCAAATCCGTTATCGACAGCGTGCTGGCGGCGCTTGGCAAAATCGACGGCTGCCGCATGGCGGAACCCGGCGAATTTACCAAACGCGCTTTTGAAAACGGCAAAATGGATTTGACCGAGGCAGAAGCCGTCGCCGATCTGATCGCCGCCGAAACGGAAGCGCAGCGCCTGCTCGCGCTCGACCAGCTGGGCGGCGCGCTTGCGCGGTTGTATCAAGGCTGGACGGACAGGCTGGCGGGGATTTTGGCGCATCAGGAAGCGGAAATCGAATTCCCCGATGAAGACCTGCCCGCAGGACTGGCAAATACGCTCGCCCCGCAAATCGAAGCCTTGCAGGACGACATCGCCGCGCATCTGAACGACCACCGGCGCGGTGAAATGCTGCGCGGCGGCGTGATGATCGCCATTATCGGCGCGCCGAATGCGGGCAAATCCAGTTTGCTGAACGCCCTTGCCGCGCGTGAGGCCGCGATTGTATCCGAAGAGGCGGGCACGACGCGCGATATTATCGAAGTGCATATGGATCTGGGCGGTTATCCCGTCATCCTTGCCGATACGGCGGGTTTGCGCGAAACCGAACACGGGATCGAGGCCGAAGGCATCCGCCGCGCCCATGCGCTGGCCGAGCGCGCCGATTTGAAAATCGCGCTTTTCGACGGCACGCGCGACAAGCCCGATGATGCCACGTTGCACATGATCGACAATCGCACCATCACCGTGCTCAGCAAGGCCGATCGGGGGATTGTTCTGCCGCTTGACGGCTATCCCGTATCCGTGGTGACGGGGCAGGGAATGGATGATTTTTTAAAAGCACTGACGGCACGGGTGCGCGATTTGCTGTCCGGCGACGGGGATGCGCCGCTGCTCACCCGCCAGCGCCACCGCGCCGCGCTGGAGGAGGCCTTCCTTGCCCTGCAACGCACATTGAAAGCCGATCTGCCGGAGCTGGCGGCGGAAGACATGCGCCTTGCGCTGCGCGCGCTTGGCCGTATCACGGGGCGGGTGCATGTGGAGGAATTGCTGGATAAAATCTTCCGCGATTTCTGCATCGGCAAATAAAACACCCGCTTTTTCGATTCCCTTTCGCATGCCCGACCCTTATGGCAAAAAATGCCGAATAGCATGTTGAAATGACGCACGAATTTTGCGCCCTTGCGCGCAGGGCGGAAACGGCATAATAATAATCGAAACCCCCATGACATTTGTGGTTTCACCCCGCCGGAAGACAGAATGACCTGTCCGACGGTGCGTTTTTGCGCGTCCAATATAACGACCGGAGTTGACCCGATGAGAATTGAAGCCGAACCGAAGCTGGATTTTGACGATGTGCTGATCCGCCCCAAGCGTTCCCGCCTGAAATCCCGTGCGGAGGTGGATTTGAACCGCACCTTTAAAACGCCGCATGCGGGCGTGGAGATTTCCGGCGTGCCGGTCATTGCCGCCAATATGGATACGGTCGGCACCATCAAAATGGCGGCGGCGCTGGCCGAACACAATATTTTCACCGCGCTGCACAAGCATATCCCGATGGACGAGCTGAAAACGGCCAATATTTCCGGTGCTTTTTCCTTCGTCACCTTCGGGATCGAGGATATCGACAAACTCGACGACGTGATGAACCAGCTGGGCAGCAATTCCATCAACAAGATCTGCCTTGATGTCGCCAACGGTTATACCGAGAACTTTGTCGATTTCGTCAAGCGGGTGCGCGAACATCATCCGGGCAAGGTTATCATGGCGGGCAACGTCGCCACGCCCGATATGACCGAAGCGTTGATTTTGGCGGGCGCGGATATCGTCAAGGTCGGTATCGGCCCCGGCTCCGCCTGCATGACTCGCGCCATGACGGGCGTGGGCTATCCGCAGCTGTCCTCCGTCATCGAATGCGCGGATGCGGCGCATGGCCTTTCGGGCCTGATTTGCGCGGACGGCGGTTGCCGCATGCCGGGCGATGTGGCCAAGGCCTTTGCCGCAGGGGCGGATTTCGTGATGCTCGGCGGCATGTTCGCGGGCCATACCGAAACCCTGACCGAAGAGCAACTGGCGGCGCTGGCCGAAAACGACAATTCTGTCGAATATTACGGCATGTCCTCCGAAGTGGCGATGAACAAATACGCGGGCGGCATGGCGAAACACCGCGCCTCCGAAGGCCGCGTGGTGCGCATTGCCTACAAAGGGGATGTCGCGCATACCGTGCAGGAAATTCTGGGCGGCATCCGCTCTGCCTGCACCTATGTCGGCGCGTCCAAGCTCAAGGAGTTTTCCAAACGCGCGAGCTTCGTGATCAAAAACAGCCGCTGAGCGATAAAAAAACATCTATCAACCGGCAGAGCAGGGCGCCTTAAACGCCCTGCTTTTTTTTCGTATTTTGCAAAAGCGCATGTATAATAAAAAGAAGTCCCCTGCAAAAAGAAAGGCATTAGGGCATGTCCGATACGGTGGTTTCTGCAAGACGGTTTCAGGGCGGATGGCTTTTATCTCCCGGCTATGACCTGACGCTTATTTTCGGCGTATTGGCGCTGGCCGTTTGTTCGGGCGTGACGGTTGCTCTGCGGCCCGACTGGTTTGTTTACGTGCTGCTGGCCGATCTCTGGCTGCTCGGATATCACCATGTCATTTCCACCTTTACCAAACTTGCAGGCACGCGCGAAGACCGGCAGGAACACAAATTCCTGATTTTCTATCTGCCCTTCATCGTGCTGGGCGCGACGGTGGCTATCGGCATGACGGCGGGGCTCTGGGCCATCATCACCATCTATTTCTTCTGGCAGTGGTATCACTATGTGCGCCAGTCCTACGGCATCGCCGTTTTTTATATCCGCAAACAGGCAAAGCCCGCGCCGAATGTGAACGAGGAAAAATGGCTGAATAATCTTGTGATCTGGTCGGTGCCGGTCTGGGGCGTGCTGTACCGCTGCGCACAGGGATGGGACGAGTTTTTGTTCCAGAAAGTCTGGCTGCCCGATGTACCTGTTTACGCCGTTTATGCGGCGGGCGCGGTGGCGCTGGCCAGTACGCTGGTTTGGGTGGCGACGCGCGTGATTGCATGGACGCAAAACCGCCTGTCGCTGGCGCATACGTTTTTTGTGACTTCGCACATATGCGCTTTCTATGTCGGTTATGTGGCTATTGAACATATCAACATCGGCTGGCTGACGGCGAATATCTGGCACAATGCGCAATATGTTTTGTTCGTCTGGCTTTACAACACCAACCGTTTCAAAACGCCCACGCCCGAAACGCAGGGCGTCTGGATGGCATGGCTCAGCCAGCGCAACTGGAAACGCATTCTGGCCTATTTCGGTTTTTGCATCGGCGTCACCACCGCTTTCTACGGCGCGCTGACCTATGGTTTCAAAGCCGTCGCGCCGAACAAGGAGGTCATGCTGATGCTCTATGTGCTGTCTTTCCAGACCCTCAACTTCCATCATTACGTGGTGGACAGCCTGATCTGGAAAGCACGGAACAAGAAAAACCGCACCATCCTGAACGTGTCGGGCGCATGAAGCCTGAAGGACAAAAAATCGACGCGCTGGACGGTTTGCGCGCGCTGGCCGTGTTGCTGGTTTTTTTTCGTCATGCCGCGCATACCTATCTGACCTTTAACGGCATTCCCCCCGCCGATGTCGGCGGCCGGCCGCTCTGGCATATCCTGCTGAACGGCTGGATCGGCGTGGATCTGTTTTTTGTCCTGTCAGGTTATCTGATTACCACCTCGCTGTTGCAGGCGCGCGGCCATGACTGGAAAACCTATGCGCAAAAGCGTTTTTTGCGCATTGTGCCCGCTTATGTTTTTGTGCTGCTGGCTTGCGTGCTGGGCGCCTTTCCGTTTTATACCGTGCCCGATGCCGATATCGGCTGGCGCATTTTTTATCATCTTTTGTTTTTGCAAGATTATCTGCCTGCCGATATCAACGTCGTTTTCTGGTCGCTCGGGGTGGAGGAAAAATTCTATATCGTCGCCCCCTTCCTCATCTGGTGGCTGGCAGGCAGGCAAAAGGACAAAACACATCCCGCGCGTGTTTACGGCATCATGGCGCTTGTGATGGCGGCGGGATGCGCGCTGCGCTATCTCTCCTTCCTTCTGGCCGCGCCCGATACCTATGTTGCGTTTTTCAATCACGTGCGCGCCCCCGCCCATGCCAATTTTGAAACGCTCGCGCTGGGGGTGATGATCGCCTTTTGGCGCCGGCACGGCGGCACGATTGCTCCGGACAAGGCGCGGCTGTGTTTTCTTGCGGCCTTTATCGGGCTGCTGCTGTTCATGGCGGCGCAGAACATGATGCTGGATATTTCCCCGATGGATGCGTTGTTACAGCCGCCGCTGATCGCCCTTTTCATGGCGGGGATGGTTTTTGCCGTTGTGGGCGGCTATGCCAACAGGGTTTTGGTGAATCCCCTCGCTCGCTATGTGTCGCGCATATCCTATAGTTTTTATCTGGTGCATTTCCCCCTGTCCTTCCTGTGTTTTGTCTGGTGGTATGCGGCGGGGGCAACATCCTTCGCGTTTTATACGGGGCTTTATTTTGCCGTCAGCTTTACCGCTGCGGCGCTTTGTTACCACGGGGTCGAACGCCCCTTCCTGAAGCTCAAGGACAGGCTGGACCGCCCGCCGCCCGCGTCCTGACCGGCGGGGGTAGCGCTTCGAAATCAAAACCCCGCCGCGGGAGATCCGGGCGGGGTTTCAAATGTGTGTGTAATGAAACAGGAGGTAAATGACTGTTTCGGCGAGGCGCGTTTTGGGCCGCGCCTCACCGCAACAGTGATGGCTTTTGGCACTTCGGCATCAAAAGGATGCCCTGTTATAAGCGCTCAACTTTACGCTGTCAAGACGGATTCTGAAAATAAAACCGCTTGGCGCCGCCGGTGCAATATATAGGCAGGGTCTTGGTAAATTCAAGCGTATGGGCAAACTCAAGCAGGGGGCTTTGCAAAAAACCGCACCCGAAAAATAAGAACCCCGCCCTGATATTTCAGTTGGCGGGGTTGTGTTTTGAAGTTTTGCTGACCTTCACGCAATGCAAAAGGGGAAGGTGGATGCTGGCCTTTTTTTGTTATAGGTGGGACCTCTATTATCGTTATTGTTATTTTTGTTTTTATAGTTAGGTATGAAGAAACCCCCCGGCTTCAGCATCTGAGCATGGCCGTTTTTTATCATACCGGTGTTCAAAAAAGCAAGCATTCTTTTCATAAATTTAAAATGATCTTTTTTACATCGAAAAGATAATTTTAATAAAATGTAACAATCCTGCGTGATGAAAAATATCCAAATAACGAAATAAAATTACCCGACCTCTTTTGCCCCTTTTCGGGGCGCTTTCGCATACCCCCGCAGGCGAATCACAAAACGCCGTTTTTAAAGGTTTCGGGCGGCAAAAAAGATGCCATAACGCGCCAGATAACAGTTGACCAAAGATAAAAATATCAGTAGTTTGCCTTGCTTCATTGAGAAGCAACCGAAAACGATATCGAATTGGATTCGCAACATGAAAAAGACGTCGTCACTCAAATCGCTGAAATCGCGTGACAAAAACAACAAAGTGGTTCGCCGCCGCGACGGCAAAGGCAAAATGCGCCTTTACGTCATCAACAAAGACAACCCGCGTATGAAAGCCAAGCAATAATCCCCTCTTGCGGGATTATTGGGCGCTGAATCCCTGCTGCCGTCCAAAGGCGCAGGGGGTATTTCAAGGGGAGCGGGCGACCATGTTTTCTAAACTGCTGGGACTGATGTCCACGGATATGGCGATTGACCTCGGCACGGCCAATACCTTGGTCTATGTGCGCGGGCAGGGCATCGTCCTCAACGAGCCTTCCGTTGTCGCCATGCAGTTTATCGACGGCCGCAAACTGCCCCGCGCCGTGGGTGAGGATGCCAAGCTGATGCTGGGCCGCACCCCCGGGCATATCATGGCCATTCGCCCGCTGCGCGATGGCGTGATCGCGGATTTTGAAGCCGCGGAATTCATGATCAAATACTTCATCAGCAAAGTGCACAATCGTCGCAGCTTTGCCTCCCCGCGCATGGTGATCTGCGTGCCCTCCGGCTCTACCGCCGTCGAGCGCCGCGCCATCCAGGAATCCGCCGAAAGCGCGGGCGCGCGCGATGTCAGCCTGATCGAAGAGCCCATGGCTGCCGCCATCGGCGCGGGTTTGCCCGTGACCGAACCGACCGGTTCCATGGTCGTGGATATCGGCGGCGGCACGACGGAAGTGGCGGTCATCTCTCTCGGCGGCATCGTCTATGCACGCTCCGTCCGCGTCGGCGGCGACAAAATGGATGATGCGATCATCAGCTACATCCGCCGCACGCATAACCTGCTGATCGGCGAAGCAACTGCCGAGCGCATCAAAAAAGAAATCGGTTCCGCCTGCCCGCCCGAAGAAGGCGAAGGCCGCATGATGGAAATCAAGGGCCGCGACCTCATGAACGGCGTGCCGAAAGAGCTTGTCATTTCCGAACGCCAAGTCGCCGAGGCGCTGGCCGAACCTGTCGGCGCGATCATCGATGCGGTCAAGGGCGCGCTGGAACATACGGCGCCGGAACTGGCCGCCGATATCGTGGACCGCGGCATTGTCATGACGGGCGGCGGCTCCCTGCTGTCCAATCTTGATTACGTTTTGCGCTATGCAACGGGTCTGGCCGTGACGGTCGCAGATGACCCCCTGTCCTGCGTGGCACTGGGTTCCGGCCAGGCGCTGGAAACGGGCCGCAAACTGCAGGGCGTTCTGACCAAAATGTACTAAACCTTGAAGGCTTCCCAAGCCTTGCCCGCCTTTTAACCGCCCTCCTTCAGCGGTCTTATGCCAAAAAACGGCGCAGACAGGCGTATTCAACATGGATTTCAGGGGTTTATTCCAAAGCCCCTTTGCTTTTGTTAAGGAATCATTGCTATAATAAAAGGCAGGATAGATTTTCTACCATTCATCTGCCGCCGCCCAAGGAGTTAACCGGTGTCCCGCCGCGCCCGCAAGCCTGCGCTCGACGCATTACCCATTCGGAGCCTGACCGGCCGCCTGACACCTGCGGTCCTTATTTTGCTGTGCGTCACGCTGGTGGCTTTTCACAAAACGGGCACTTTGCCGGTGGAGCGTTTGCGCGTTTCCGTGACCGATTTCATGGCGCCGGTGCTGGCCGCCGTTTCCAAACCCTTCGCCGTTGTCGCCGATTCCTTTGACGGGCTGACAACCATCCGCGAGCTGAAGGCCGACAACATGCGCCTGCGCGAGGAAAACGCCAAGCTGCAATTGTGGTATGAATCCGCGCTGAAGCTACAGGCGGAAAACCAGTCCTTCCGCGAATTGCTGAACGTCAAGGCCGACCCCGCACTGGTCTTTGTCACCGCGCGGGTGATTTCCGATCCGGGCGGCGCTTTTGTGAAAAGCTTCCTGCTGCCTGTCGGTAAAAAAGACGGCGTGCATGAAGGCAACGCCGTGCTTTCGGGCCACGGGCTCATCGGCCGCGTGGTCGAGGCAGGCAACCAGTCCGCCCGCGTGCTGTTGGTAACCGACCTGAACTCCCGCATTCCCGTGATGGTGCAAAACACGCGCACCCGCGCGATTTTGGCCGGTAAAAACGGCGATTTGCTGCAACTGGAACGCCTGCCCATCGACAGCGGCCTGACGGTCGGCCAGCGCATTGTGACCTCCGGCGACGGCGGGCAATTGCCGGCGGATATTCCCATCGGCACGATTGTCGAAATCGGCCCGAAAGGCGTCTGGGTGCAACCGCTGACGAATATTCACAAGGTGACCTATGTGCAGGTCATCAATACCTCCGTCGATCCCGGCCTGATGACAGGCGATCTCACACCGGCAACGCCGGCGCCCTGACGCGGTTTTAAACGCAGATGTCCCTGAAACGAAACGAAGGTTGGCGCGAACCGCTTCTGGCCATCACGGCGCGGCTGGGTCTGACTTTTCTGATCGGTTTCGTTCTGCTGGTGCTCAGCGTGTTTCCGATCCCGACGGGGCATTTCGGCGATGTGCGCCCGGGGTTTATTCTCATGGCGGTTTATTACTGGTCGATCATGTGGCCCTCCGTCATGACCTATCTGACAACGTTCTTGATCGGTATCGCCTTTGACCTGCTGGCAGGCGCGCCGCCCGGCATGAATGCGATGACCTTGCTGATGGTGCAGGCAGTGACGCGCAGCCAGCGCAAATTCATGATCAACCAGTCTTTCCGCGTCATCTGGGCGGGGCTGGCGCTCGTGGCCTTTTTGACGGCTTTGATCCACTGGATACTGTTTTCCCTGCTGCATGGCGCGGTTCTGGGGGCGCAAACGGCGCTGGTGGGCGCGGTGCTGACCTGTCTTTTGTTCCCCGTCATGATGCCGCCGTTGTCGCATTTCGGGCGCTGGATCGCGGATAAATCCTCCAGACTGGTCTGATCGGCAAAATCGGTCTAATATCGCCCCTGTAATTTAGGAACCCGCATGAACAGGGATATGGAACGGTACAAGGAGTTTTCCCGCCGCGCGCTGATTATCGGCGCGGGGCAAACCGCCCTGTTCGGCATACTGGCGGCGCGGCTGGGTTATTTGCAGCTGGTGGAAAAGGAAAAATTCCAGACCCTTTCCGACCGCAACCGCATCAGCACGCGGCTTGTGCCCGCGGGCCGCGGGGAAATCATGGACCGTTTCGGCGTGCCGCTGGCGATCAATACCCAGAACTTCCGCGCCTTCGTCGTGCCGGAACAGGCGGAGGACGTGGAAAAAACCCTCGATCTTCTCTCCCATCTCATTCCGGTGACGGAGGAGGAAAAGCAGGAAGTGCTGGTGGAAATGACGCGCGTGCGCCAGTTCACCCCGCTGCTGGTCAAGGAAAACCTGACATGGGACGACATGGCGCGCGTGGAAATGAACCTGCCGCGCCTGCCGGGCGTGTCGATTGACGAAGGCGAAATCCGCTCCTATCCCTTCGGCGAAGCGACGGCGCATATCATCGGCTATGTCGGGCGCGTCAGCCAGACGGAACTGACGGATGATCCCATCATGACCTTGCCGGGTTTCCGCATCGGCAAAAACGGCGTGGAAAAGGAATTCGACCAGATCCTGCGCGGTACGGCGGGCAGCGTGCAGGCCGAGGTCAATGTTGTCGGCCGCGAGATCCGCGAATTGTCGCGCACGCCCCCCAAGCGCGGGCAGCGCCTGACGCTGACGCTGGATGCCGATTTGCAAATGCAGTGTCAGGAAATCCTGGCGCGGGAGCAAAGCGCCTCTGCCGTTATCATGAACGCGCATAACGGCGAGGTTTACGCCCTTTGTTCTCACCCCGGTTTTGATCCGAACCTTTTCAGCCGCGGCATTCCCGCCGATGTCTGGGAAGAATTGCTGGCCGATAACCGCCACCCGCTGATGAACAAGGCGGTCGTGGGGCAATACCCTCCCGGCTCTACCTTCAAAATGGTGACGGCGCTGGCGATCATGAAGGAAGGCATCGGCGCGGGCGAACGCGTTTATTGCCCCGGCCATTACATGCTGGGCCGCGACAAATTCCACTGCTGGAAAGGCGGCGGGCACGGTCATGTGAATGTCATACAGGCACTGGAACAATCTTGCGATACCTATTTCTATGAAATGGGCAAGCGCATCGGCGTGGATGCGATTGCGGCCATGGCGCGGCGGCTGGGTCTTGGTGAAAAACTCGGCTTTCCCTTGCCCGCCGAAGGCGCGGGGCTGATCCCCGACCGCGCATGGAAAATGCGCGTGCGTCGCGAACCGTGGCATCAGGGGGAAACACTGAATACCGCCATTGGTCAGGGCCATGTTTTGACAACGCCGCTGCAACTCGCCACCATGACGGCACGACTGGTGAATGGCGGAAAAGGCGTGAGGCCCCTGCTCGTCCGCGCGACGGAGGAAGGCGGCAACCTGCTGCGCGAATGGCCCGATCTTGGCCTTGACCCGCATCATTTGCAAATCGTCATGAAAGGCATGGATGCCGTGGTGAACGGCCAGCGCGGCACGGCGGCGGGCGCGCGCATGACCGAAAAAGGCTTCAGCATGGGCGGCAAAACCGGTACGGCGCAGGTGCGCCGCATTACCGCCGCGCAGCGTGCCGCAGGGATCAAAAACGAAGACCTGCCGTGGAAATACCGCCACCACGCGCTGTTTGTCGGCTATGCGCCCGTGAATAATCCGCAATATGTGACGGCGGTGGTGGTGGAACACGGTGTCGGCGGCAGCAAGACCGCCGCCCCCCTCGCCCGCGATCTGCTGAGCGCGACACTGAAACGCGACCCGCAAAAAATCCATACCGTGGACGAGGCGATCGAGGAAGCCTTGCGCAAAAAACACGAAGAACAGGAAGCCCGTAAAAAAACGCCGGCCAAAAACGCCGTGCGCCGCGGCAGGCCGCCGGGGTAAACGATCATGTCCTTTAAAAATCTCAGCCGCGACAACATGACCCTGCCCGAAAAGTTTTTTTCGATCAGCTGGCCGTTTGTGTTTTTGCTCTGCCTTGTGGCTTTTATCGGTTATCTCTCGCTCTATTCAGCCGCAGGCGGCAGCAATGACCCTTGGGCGGGGCCGCATGTCATGCGCTTTGCCGTGGGGCTTTTGGGGCTGACGGTCACGGCGATGATCGACATCCGCCTCTGGATGCGTTTTGCCTACTGGATTTACGGGCTGATGATTCTGGCGCTTGTTTTTGTCGAGATCAAAGGACATATCGGCATGGGGGCGCAGCGCTGGATCGACCTTGGTTTCATCCGCCTGCAACCGTCGGAAATCATGAAGATCGTTCTCGTCCTCGCGCTGGCCCGTTTTTTCCACGGCGCATCGCAGGAACAGCTGAAAAGCCCCGTGTTTTTGCTGATCCCCATCGGCATGGCGCTTTTGCCCTTCGGGCTGGTGCTGATCCAGCCGAACCTCGGCACGGCCTTGATGATCCTGTTCATCGCGGCGGCCATGCTGTTTCTGGGCGGGGTCAACCGCTGGTATTTTCTGGCGCCGCTGGGCGCGGTGGCCGCAGCGGGCGCGGCGATCTGGCCGTTCCGCGAAGCCTTCCTCAACTGGCTGCTCAGCTTTCTGCACGATTACCAGCGGCGGCGGGTCATGACCTTCCTTGATCCCGACACGGACCCCCTCGGCGCGGGGTATAACATCGCCCAGTCCAAAATCGCCCTCGGCTCCGGCGGCTTGACGGGCAAGGGCTTTTTGCAGGGCACCCAAAGCAAGCTGAACTTCCTGCCCGAAAAGCAGACGGATTTTATTTTCACCCTCTTTACCGAGGAATGGGGCTTCATCGGCGGCATCGGGCTGCTCGGCCTTTTGATGCTGATTATCTTCTACGGCTATATCATTGCCATGAACTGCCAGAACCAGTTCGGGCGGCTGCTGGTTGTGGGGATTATCGTCAATTTTTCGCTTTATATTTTTATCAACATCGGTATGGTCATGGGATTGTTGCCCGTGGTCGGCGTGCCGTTGCCGATGGTATCGCACGGTGGCTCCTCCATGATGGCAGCGCTTTTTGGTTTCGGGCTTTTGATGTCCGCCCATGTGCACAGGAACGTGAAGTTCACAAGGCGCGGTCTCGATATGGCCTGATCCACCGGTAAAGATGTGTGAAATACGGATATAAAAATGGCAAAAAACCCCGTTAAAACAAAGAAAAAACAAGCAAAACCCGCCGCTGCCGCCGCAAAGAAAAAGGCTTCCAAAGCCAAAAAACCCGCCGCCAAAAAACCGGCGCGGCTGCTGACCAAGGCCGACCCTGCCCCCTTCCGCGTGGAAAACCAGAAGGGCAAGGCGCAATGCCTGATCGTTTGCGATCACGCCAGCAACCGCATCCCCGTGGCGCTCGGCACGTTGGGCCTGTCCAAAAAGGACCGTGAAAAGCACATCGCCTGGGATCCGGGTACCGAAAACATCGGCCGCTACCTCAGCAAGCAGCTGGACGCGCCCGCCTATTTCGCCACGTTTTCGCGTATCGTTGTCGATGTGAACCGCGGCGCGAACAGCCCCGAATGCATGCGCGAGGTCTATGACCATATCCCCGTGCCGGGCAATATGAACCTCAGCCGTGCGCAGAAAAAACAGCGTATTGACGAGATTTTCACCCCCTATCACAAAAACCTCGCCGCGCAGGTGCAGCGATTTTTGAAGAAAAAGCGCATCCCCATGATCATTTCCGTGCATAGCTTCACGCCGGAAATGGACGGCTATCGCCGCCCGTGGCATATCGGCATTTTGTGGAACAAGGAAGACGATATCGCCCGCCAGCTGGTGGATAACCTGCGCCGCCAGAACCCGACGCTGATCATCGGCGAGAACGAGCCCTATTCCCTGAAGGCGGAAAACCTGTCCAAAAACACCATCGGCACCCATGCCGAAAGCAAGGGCCTGCCCTATGTGATCGTGGAATTCCGTCAGGATCTCGTCAAAACCAAGCGCGATGCATTGAAATGGGGGAAAATCTTCCTCGATGCCATGGCGCCGATTTTGGCCGATCCCGGTACCTACCGCCTTTATCGCGTGCGCGTCGGCAAAACGGCCGCGCAAAAGCCTGCGCAAAAACCCGCCGCCGGAATTTCCAAAAAACCGGCAAAGCGGGCGGCGGCGAAGGGGGCAACGCCGGTGCGCAAACGCGCAAAATAAACATAATGCGGAAGAGTTTTTTCCTGCCCGCGCCATGCATCGCATCGGCGTAAAAGCCAAGTTTTGCTTGGGTTTTGAAAGGCCGGTTGATATAATTCACCGCATCATATATCTAAAGTCATCTGACCGATTTTAAGGGATGGGAAGCCATGAAATTCACCATTGACCGTGCCGATCTGCTGCGCTCGCTCAACCACGTTCACAGCGTTGTCGAACGCCGGAACACCATTCCCATTCTGGCCAACGTGCTGTTGCAGGCGGAGGCGGACTCCCTCTCCCTCACCACCACGGATATGGATCTGGAGATCGTTGAATCCACCGCGGCCACGGCCTCCCAGCCCGGCGCGACGACGGTGCCCGCCCATACGCTTTATGACATCGTGCGCAAACTGCCCGACGGCACGACGGTCGAGGTCAGCAGCGGCGCTGGCGATACGACCTTGCAGGTGAAGGCGGGCAAATCCACCTTCCGTCTCGGCTGCCTGCCGACGGAAGACTTCCCCAAAATGGGCAGCGCCGAAAAATTCGCCTATACCTTCTCCCTTCCCGCCGGTGATCTGCGTACGCTGATCGACCGCACGCGTTTTGCGATTTCCAACGAGGAAACGCGTTATTACCTGAACGGTATTTACCTGCACGCCGCCGAAAACGAAGGCGTTGCGGTACTGCGCGCCGTGGCGACGGACGGCCACCGCCTCGCCCGTTTTGAAATGCCGCTGCCCGAAGGCGCGCGCGACATGCCGGGCGTGATCATTCCGCGCAAGGCAATCAACGAAATCCGCAAGCTGATCGACGAAGCGGGCGATTCCATCGAAATCGGCCTGACCGACAACAAGCTGAAGTTCAGCTTCGACCACATCACGCTGACGACCAAACTGATCGACGGCACCTTCCCCGATTACGAACGCGTGATCCCCAAAAACAACGACAAGGTGCTGGAGGTCAACCCCGCCCTGCTCGGCAGCGCGGTGGACCGCGTATCGACCATTTCCAGCGAAAAATCCCGCGCCGTGAAACTGACGCTCGGCGGCAAGACGATGACGCTCTCGGCCAATTCTCCCGACAGCGGCAGCGCCTCCGAGGAAATCGAGATCATGTTCAACGCAGGCCCGATGGAAATCGGCTTCAACTCCGCCTATCTGATGGATGTGACCAAGCAGATCGAAGGCGAAGGTTGCCGCATGTCTCTCTCCGATCCGGCGTCTCCGACCATCATCCAGGATGCGAGCGATACATCGTCCCTCTACGTCCTGATGCCGATGCGCGTTTAAGAGCTACGGGACAAAGATACAAAAAGCGGCTGGTAACAGCCGCTTTTTTGTTGTCTGAAAGGATTTCGCAAGCGCTGCTGTTCTGTCTTGTCAGGATCCGGACGCCGATAAATCCGCTGACGAAAAGCGTGGCCAGCGCGGCAGAGGGTTGCAGGGTGAAAAAACCTCTCTCCCCTTCCCGTTCATAATCGCGGGGCAGTAAAAAATCCGTGCAGAAATAAACCGCTTGCTACAAAGGGCAAGCAACAGCATTTGCACAAACGGCATGTTTTTCCGCAACGGCAATCAAGAGCGCCCACTGGCTGTCCGGCGGTCGCGCAGGCGCATCGGGCAGCAGGAAAGAGCCGACCGGAAAACACATCATCACCACGAAAAATCCGGTAAGTGCAGCGGAAAAAAGATCATTCCCGCAACGCCGCCTGCTGCCCTCGCATAGGCGCGATGATAAAAATCGTAAACACAGGTGATGAAAAGTTTCAGCAGCGCGAAGACGCCCGCCGCCAAAAGAACGCCAGACCCCTGCCCCGACCATGGCCAGAGGCAGCAGATGGAAAAAGAACATCACGGCATAACGAAGGGCAGCGTGCAAGAAGGCAATCGTAAAATAAAAAAGGCGGCTGTCACAGGCCGCCTTTTTAAAAATATACGGGAGGAATTACATTTTGAATTCTTTGCCCGATTTGCGGTCGAAGCTTTGCGGCTTCGGCGGCAGGTTCGGATAGAGCGAGGAGTTTTCCAGTGCGCCTTCGTCATAGGTTTTGCTGCCGTCCACAATCAGGATGGCCTGGCTGAAACCGCCTTTGGCTTCATCCGCGGTGACACCCATAAGCTTCAGCGCGACATCGAGATCGCGGGCAATCTCGTGCAGCTTGATGTAGTTCGGCAGCTCTTTAATGTCCTGCGCGGAAAAATCGGTGAATTCCGTCGAAATCGGCAAGCCGAATTTTTTGATCGGGGAATAGCCCTGCTCCCCGCCCGACGTCAGCGCGTCGATAATAATGGGGTTCTTGACCTCGGGGTTGCGCTCGCTGGCGTTCTGGACATAGCGGGCAAAATGGTTGAAATCCTGCTCCAGCGAACGCGGCACGATCATAGCCAGCTGGTTGAAAATGTCATCGAGTTTCTCAAGCTGAAGCTTGCTCCGGCGCGGGTCGTCCAGCGCGGGTTCAATCAATGCGCGAATGCTTTGGCCGAGGGGTTTTTTATCCTCGTTGTTGTTATCGTTGGCGGCCATGGGGGCTCTCCCTTATGTCAGCTTTGTCTGTTTTGATCTAATCCGGAAATTATATACATATTTGCTTTCTTAACAAAATATTAAAAGCCGTTTCCCGAAAATTATGAGAAATATAATTACAAAACTGCGGGTTTTGATTGGCTTTAGTCTTTGAAAATATTATAAATATGCAAAGGATGAAAACCCGTGGCATTGCGCCTGAAAAAAATCAGCTTAACCAGTTTCCGTAACTATGATGCCCTGCGTCTAGAGGTCAAAGACGCGCGACTCGTGGTGCTGGCCGGGGCGAACGGGGCGGGAAAAACGAATATTCTGGAGGCCGTCAGCCTGCTGGCTCCCGGCAAAGGGCTGCGCGGGGCGGAACTGGGCGATATGACCGCCCGTCAGGCGGGGGCCGCGCCCTTATCCGCCTGGGCCGTGGCGGCAGAGCTGCAAAATGCCGCAGGGGATGCCGTCCGCATCGGCACGGGGCTGGACCGCCGGGCCGACGGCCGCCAGCGCCGCGTGGTGCGTATCGACGGCAAGGACGCGGGCGGGCAGGGGGCTTTATCCGCCCATGTTGCCGCCGTCTGGCTGACCCCGCAAATGGACAGATTGTTTTTGGAAGGCGCCGCCGCGCGCCGCCGTTTCCTCGACCGGCTGGTCTTTGCCCATGCGCCCGAGCATGTCACGCATCTCAACCGCTACGAAAAAAACATGCGTCAGCGCCTGAAGCTGCTGACCGATGCGGGCACGCATGACCCGACATGGCTGGACGTGCTGGAACAGCAAATGGCCGCCGATGCCGTATCCGTCGCCGCCGCGCGGCAGCATTTGCTGGCGCGTCTGACGCATCATCTGGCGGAGTTGTCGGCGGTGCAATCGCTTTTCCCGTCACCGGTCATGGCGCTTTCCGGCAAGCTCGACGGTTTGCTGGCCAAATCCACGGCCTTGCAGGTGGAGGAAAACCTGCGCGATGCCTTGCGCCGGATGCGCCGTCTGGATGCGGAAACCGGCCGTACCACCGAAGGGGCGCACCGCACGGATCTTGCCGTATTTTACGCCGGTAAAAACATGCCGGCCGATCAATGTTCCACGGGGGAGCAAAAAGGCCTGCTCGTTTCCATCATTCTGGCGCATGCGCTGATGATGCAGGCGGAAAAAGGATTTGTGCCGCTTTTGCTGCTCGATGAAGTCGCGGCGCATCTTGATGACGCGCGCCGCGCGCAGCTGTTCGCGCATTTGAAGGCGCTGGACGGCCAAGTGTGGCTGACGGGAACGGATGCCGCCATCTTCCGCGATCTCGGCGCCGATGCCGCGCTTTTCAAACTCGCCAACGGCGCGGTGGAGGCCGCATAAGAAAAACCCCGCCGTTTGACGGGCGGGGTTTTTGCAAAAGCCGTTTGTTTTTCAAATCAACCAAGGTTGAATTTGCTGCCGATGCGCCATTTGCCGTCCGCGCCTTTTTCGATATGCGCATTGACGCGGTCGGGGCGGAAATCCATCGTGCCGGCAATGCCCGGCCACCACAGGCGCAGGGACAGGCCGTGTTTTTTCGCCTCATCGCGCATTTCCTGAAGCAGCGGATCGTTCTTGTCGGCGGGTTCCACAACGGTAAAGGTTTGCTTGCCGACGTGTTTGAAATCGATTGTCTGCGTACGCTCGGTCATATCCACTTCGCGACCGGCAAATTTGTTAAAAATATGGCTGACATCACGTTTCATGCGTATCTTCTCCGTCATAAAATTTTTTGATCCCGGCGGGAAGAGGGCGGGTAAAACCACCCCCGTCAACCGATGGTAAACTTGCTGCTCACACGCCACGTGCCGGCGGCATCCTGTTCCAGATGCGCATTCACGCGGTCGGATCGCAGATCTTTCGTGGCAATAGCACCCGGCCAGAGCAGACGCAAGGACAAACCGTTTTGCTTGGCGGTTTGCTGCATGTCGCGCAGCACGGGATTATCGGGGTTGGCAAGGGCTAAGCGGCGGTAAGTACGGCGGCCTTTTTTAAACGATTCCTCTTTCAGGGGGATTTCACGGCCGGCAAAGTGGTTGAAGTGACGACGAACGTCGGGGTGCATAAAAGCTCCATCAGTAGTTTCGGATGCGGGCACACTACGACAAATCCTGCGCGCGGGCAAGGGGGGCGCGGCAAAGCCGTATGTATTGTTGTTCTGAATGGATTCCGTAAAACAAAAACCGCCTTGCAACCCCTTGAAACTGTGCGGGAAAAAACACCGTGCAAAAGGGGCAGGGGACATCATCTAAAACTTTGATTTTTTTATAAAATCCTGCGATATTAGACGTCGCGTTCACGCTGCTTTTTTGGTATATTCTATAAACAGAATCCATGGATGCATGACAAAGGATAACGACATGACCGAGACGGCAAAAAAGCCCGATAAACAGGCCGCTGTCGACAATTACGGCGCGGATTCGATCAAGGTCCTGAAGGGCCTCGATGCTGTACGCAAGCGCCCCGGTATGTATATCGGCGATACCGATGACGGCACCGGTTTGCACCACATGGTGTACGAAGTCGTCGATAACGCAATCGACGAAGCGCTGGCCGGTCATTGCGACGGCGTGGATGTGACGCTGAACCCCGACGGTTCCTGTACCGTGCGCGACAACGGGCGCGGTATTCCCGTCGCCATCCACAAGGAAGAGGGCGTATCCGCCGCCGAAGTCATCATGACGCAGCTGCATGCCGGCGGTAAGTTCGACCAGAACTCCTACAAGGTATCGGGCGGTCTGCACGGCGTGGGCGTTTCCGTTGTGAACGCGCTGTCCAAACGGCTTGACCTGCGCATCTGGCGCGAAGGCAAGGAATGGCATATGCGTTTTGCCAACGGCGTTGCCGAAGCGCCGCTGAAGGCTGTGGCCGATTGTCCGGCGGACAAGACGGGGACGGAAGTAACCTTCCTGCCGTCCGAAGAAACCTTCACCATGACGGAATTCAGCTTCACCACGCTGGAACACCGCCTGCGCGAGCTGGCGTTCCTGAACTCCGGCGTGCGCCTGACGCTGGTGGATAACCGCAAGAAAGAACCGCGCAAGGCGGAGTTTTTGTACGAAGGCGGCCTGATCGCCTTTGTCGGCTTTCTTGACCGTTCCAAAAACGTTTTGCACAAGCCACCGATTTTCGTGCGCGGCGAGCAGGACGGCATCACCGTCGAAATCGCCATGGAATGGACGGATGCCTATCACGAAGATGTCGTGTGCTTTACCAACAATATTCCGCAGCGCGACGGGGGGACGCACCTTTCCGGTTTCCGCGCGGCGCTGACGCGTACCATCAATACCTATGCGGAACGCACGGGCCTGACCAAAAAAGAAAAGGTCGAAATGACCGGCGAGGATATGCGCGAAGGCCTGACCTGCGTTGTCTCCGTCAAGGTGCCCGATCCGAAATTCTCCAGCCAGACGAAGGACAAGCTGGTTTCCAGTGAAGTGAAGCCGGTGGTCGAAAGCATTCTCGGCCAGCAGCTTGCCGACTGGTTCGAGGAAAACCCGGCCGAAGCGAAAAAAGTCGTCGGCAAGATCGTCGAGGCCGCCACGGCCCGCGAAGCCGCCCGCAAGGCGCGCGAACTGACGCGCCGCAAGGGGATTTTGGATGTTTCCTCGCTGCCCGGCAAACTTGCCGATTGCTCCGAAAAAGATCCCGCGCTCAGCGAATTGTTTATCGTCGAGGGGGATTCCGCAGGCGGTTCGGCCAAGCAGGCGCGCAACCGTAAAAACCAGGCCATCCTGCCGCTGCGCGGTAAAATCCTGAACGTGGAGCGCGCGCGTTTTGACCGCATGCTCAGCTCCGCCGAAATCGGCACGCTGATCACCGCGCTCGGCACCGGTATCGGCCGCGACGAATTCAATATCGACAAGCTGCGTTATCACAAAATCATCATCATGACCGACGCGGACGTGGACGGTTCGCACATTCGCACGCTGCTTTTGACCTTCTTCTACCGCCAGATGCCCGAAGTGGTGACGCGCGGGCATCTCTATATCGCCCAGCCGCCGCTTTACAAGGTCAAGCGCGGCAAGGGGAACGAGCGCTACATCAAGGACGATCAGGAACTTGAAACCTTCCTCATCGACAGCGCGATCGAGGATCTGCGCTTCCGCCTCGGCAACGGCGAGGTGACGGCGGGCCATGACCTGAAACGCATTCTGGGCCTTGCGCGCAGCGTGAAGTTGAATATGGAGCCGATCATCGACCGCATCGGTCACCAGCATGTGGTCGAACAGGCCGCCGCTGCCGATGCCTTCAATCTTGAAAAACGCGATCAGGCAACGGCGGATGCCGTTGCGGCGCGCCTGAACGATATCGCGCCCGTATATGAACGTACCTGGCGCGGCGAGGTAACGGCGGAAAAAGGTTTTGTATTCAGCAAAACCGTGCGCGGCGTTGAAACCCGCGTCGAACTCTCGCCCGATTACCTTAACGGCAACGACGGCCAGCGCATTGCAAAAGCCGTGGAATTCTTTACCGAATTCTTTACCGCCCCCGGCAAATTGCTGGCGGAGGACGGCAAGACGACCCCGATCTACGGCCCCTATGATCTTTACAAAAAGGTTATCGAGGTTGCGAAAAAAGGTCTCAGCATCCAGCGCTATAAGGGTCTTGGTGAAATGAACCCCGAACAGCTTTGGGAAACGACGCTGGACCCCGATATGCGTTCCCTGTTGCAGGTGAAGGTCGATAAGGAAGATATGGCGTCGGAGATTTTCTCCACCCTTATGGGCGACATTGTCGAACCGCGCCGCGACTTCATTCAGGAACACGCGCTGGAAGTGCAAAACCTCGACGCATAAAAGCTTTTATGACGTTGCATAAAAACGCGGCTGTTACAGGCCGCGTTTTTTCGTTGGCGCAAATCGTTGTTCAGGGTTTCGGCCAGTGTTTATAAGGGTTGGATGACAGCATCGCGTTTTTATACCGCTTGTCATCCGTTACTTCCGCGCCCAGCCATGCGGGTTTTTCAAAGGGCGTATCGGCGGCGGGAAGCTCGACCTCGGCCAGAGTCAGGCCGGCGTTTTCCCCGTCAAAAACGTCGATTTCCCACGTAAAACCGCCGTGTTTCACCTTGTGCCGCGTTTTGCTGATCGCGCCGGGCAGGCAAAGCGGCAGCAGTTTTTGCGCATCGCTTTTCGGAATTTCGTATTCGAATTCCGGCGTTTCCAGCGGCCTGTCGGCGGGGGCTTGTCCCTTGATGGTCAGAAAAGCCTTTTCCCCCGCAATGCGCACGCGCACGGTACGTTCCGGCTCCTTGGACAAATAGGCCTGCACGTATTGCGTGCAATCGGTGACGTTTTCGCGCCAGCTTTCGTTCAATACCAGAAATTTGCGCTCGATTTCGACGCCCATGGGTTTACGCGGCGGCCTTGTCCTTGACGTCACCGGCCTCGGCCTGCAGGCGGCCGTTCATGAAATGGCGACGGCAGAGGGAAACATACATATCGTTGCCGCCAATGGCGATTTGCGCGCCTTCACGCACAATCTCGCCCTTGTTCGTGACGCGCGCCGTATGCGTTGCCTTGCGCCCGCACCAGCAAATGGTTTTGATTTCTTCCAGATTGTCGGCCAGACGCAGCAGCGCTTCGGAGCCGGGAAAAAGCTTGCCCATGAAATCGGTTTTCAGTCCATAGCACATGACGGGGATGTTCAGCTCATCCACAATGCGCGCGCATTGGCAAACCTGTTCTTCGGACAAGAACTGCGCCTCGTCAATCAGCAGGGCGTCGATTTTTTTCTCGCCGTGCATTTTTTCGATGAAGGCGAAAATATCGGTATCGGCAGCGAAGGTTTCGGCATGCAGATCCAGCCCGATGCGGGCCATGATCTTGCCTTTGCCCGCACGATCATCCAGCTCCGCCGTCATGGCCACGGGGTTCATGCCGCGCTCGAAATAATTGTAATGCGCCTGCAAAAGCTGGGTGGATTTGCCGGAATTCATGGCGGCATATTTGAAGTAAAGCGAGGCCATATAACGCTCCTTAAAACGCTTCGATGCGGGTTCTGGTGATGATGACGCATCATAGCGCAGCCGCGCGGGCGAGGCCAGACGGAAAAACCCTGCCGCCTGCAAAACGAAATTATTGTGCGCGAAAAAACAACCGCCGCTGTCGCAGGCGTTAACGAGGCAGCAAAGGATCGCTGGTGCGGAAAAGGCTGTAACGGCGGCGGATTCCCGACATCTCCGATGCGATGACGCCGGCTTTCACGCAGAAATCGCTATAGGCCGCATAGCCGCCGCCGACATTGGTCGGCAATGCGGAGCTGAGGCGGATATGGTTCAGCAACAGCGGATTGCCTGCCTTGTCGGCGATCAGAACGCCCTTGGAAATATTGTCAAAGCCGAAAACGAAGGAGCCTGCCGCTTCAATGCGCTTGTTGCCGAAAACGGCCACCAGATAAGGCATGCCGTCCTGCAACAGCAACGAAGCGCCCTGCAAAAGACTGTAACTGCCCGTATCGGTTTTGATGCCGGGCAGCATGCTGTCGCGCAGCGGCGTGCCGAGATAATGCCAGGTGCGTCCGTGGTCTTTCGAGGCGAGCAGGATGATCCGGTCGGGTGTTTGCTTGTTCATGACAAAGGCGGAGAGCGACATGACCAGCGTTTTGTCAATGTAAATGACGCTCGGTCGCGCATAGAAATAGACGTCGGCCAGCGACGGGTGCAGATCCGACAGTTTCGTTTCCACGATTTGCGAATAGGGGAAGGGCGGGCTTTGCGGGCTCGCGCTCAAAATCCATTGTTCCGTGGACCAGCCGTCCAGCTTCATCGGGTTGGATGTGTATTTATACACGATCGCGCCGTAAAGCCGCGCAAGATCGGTCTTGCCGGCCCAGAAATATTTATAGGCGAAAATCTTCCATTCCTTGCCCTTGTCGTCGGGGTCATAGACGAGACCGGGCGTTTCAATGCGCCAAATGCCCGATGCCACAGGCGTTTTGCCGTCGGGCCCGATGATGGTTTCCTGTTTGGTCGGGAAGGGCGTGGAAATCTGGCGCCAGGTAATGCAGTTATTGGGCTTTTTGTCGTAGGCGAAAAAAATCTCGGTGCGCACATCCTGCGCGACTTCCAGAGAGGGACGCACGCCCGTATAGGCCATGAAATGCCGCGTGCCGTCAAAGGCAATGGCAGGGTCGGCCATGCCGACTGTTTCCCGATCCAGATTCTCGAGAACCAGCGGCGGGACGAAATCGCCCTTGTCACCAAAGGTCACGATGACATAGGGCACATAGATAATGGTCGCGATAATAAACAGGATGCCCGCGAGCATCATGATCTTGAACGGTACCGGGATGTCCTGCAGGATCTCCGAAAGCGTCTTGTCGTATATTTTCATCGCGGGCGGCCCTTAAACGGATGTTCAGGCGGCGGGGGGCAGATCCATTTCAAGGATGGCCATGTTGAAGTCATAGGAAACATCGCCTTCTTCCTCGTCGCGGTAGATGACGCCGATGAATTCACCGTTCAATTTGACCTCAACGGAATCATCGGCTTCCTTGCGCGCGACAAGGCTGATGTTGGCATTGCCGAATTTTTGTTGCAGGTATTGTTGCAAACGGGCGATCTCAGATTTTTGCATGGTGCTTTCTTTCAAACGGGAGAGGCGCCGCGCGAACCGGCACCGTTGATTTCAGGGAAACAGTGTACCCGTTATGCGCGTTTTTTTAAACGCATATGCGGAATTTTCCGTGCAGGATCAGGGGGCCGTGCGGTCTTTCTTGACATTATGTGAAGAAATCGATTAAAACGCGGGGCAGATGATGCATAACCGATGGAACAGGCTCCCATGCGCAGCGCTTTTCATTCCGCCGCCTTCAAGGAAACAACGGCTGCTTTTGCTGATGCCGTCGCCGCCGTCGCGGCAGGCCGCGCGGATGAAACCGCCATTACCGCCTTTTGGGCGGCAGATAAAAAACCCGACGAATTGCGCGCGGCTCTGCTGCGCGGCGCGTTCCAGACCGTCGGCGTCAAAGGCGCGCAGCCTGCCGCGCAATATATGCTGGAACATTATCCGCAGCACCTGAACGTGGCCGATATTAAAAAAGCCGCGCTTGTCGCCGTCGCGGCAGGGCATGATGCACTGGCGCTTTATCTGACGGAAAAAATCGTCGCGGCGCAAAACCGCAGCGATGCGGCGCGGGCGGCGGAAATCATCACGGCCACGGTTTTTGAAAAGGGCAGCGCGTCGCTGGCGCACGGGATTTTGACCCTTCTGCCGGAAACGGACAGCACGCCGCTTTTCCGCACCGCGCTCGGCAACAGGCCCGAAAATATGCGGGTGCTGTTAGCACATTGCCGCGCGCGCGGCACGTTGGCGCAAAGCGATCTCGACCGGAGCCTGACGGTTGCCGTCAAAAACCGGAATCTGCCGATGGCAGAGGCACTTCTGGGCGCAGGCGCCGATGCTGACGGCTGCGGCAAGGCGCCCTTGAAGCAACTCGCCTTCTGGGCGGAAACCTATAAGGGCACGAGGGAGAAGATGCTGCATCTTTTGCTGTCCGCCAATGCCGACCCTTTCTATGCCAAGGACATTTTTCCCGCCGCATGGCATGCGCAAATAGACGAGACGGCGGCGCAAACGCAACAAAAACATCTACAGGTTTTGCAAAACGCCACAGGCAGGGAAACGCCCGATATCGCCGGCCTGCGCCATCTTGTCCTGCCCGATGGTACGGCAGGATTGCATTACGCGGCAAAACACCGCTTGCTGGCGCAGCTGCCGCTCGCGGGTTTGACGGCGGCGGATCTGGACAGACGCGATGCAAAAGGCCAAACACTGACGCAGGTGATCGAGCACAGCGGCGCATGGCGCGTGATGCTGGCCGCGCCGAAATGGACGGGGCAAAAGGATGCGCTGCACCATTTTGTGGCAGGCCTTAGCGACAAAACACGTGCAAATATTGATCTGCCCGCGTTGTCGCATGCGGTGGATATGCAAACCCTGCATGGCCGCGCACGCGGTTTAAGCCTGAAACCAAAGGGTTTTTAACACCCGCCCGCGCCGATGCCGCGCGGTCTTGTCAGCATCGCCCCGAATATGCGAAGCTGTAGCCCTCCCGCAAGACCATGAACGGAGGATACGCCGCCCATGTCCAAGCCTACGCTCAGCGATCAGCACTGGCGTTTGCAATTGCACCGCAAATCTGCGGATGCGCTGGCCGATGACATGCTGGAGGCCATCGCGGCGGGCAACCGCTGGCGCTTCGACATTCTGGCGCAAATGGAACATGATCCCGCCTACGTTACCGATTTTCTGCAAGAAGCCGTCGATGCGGGCCGTATCGACATGTTCCGCCGGATGGCAGCATGGAGCGACGATTGGCAGGACAGGATCGATCATTACGCTTTCGCGCCCAAGGCGGCGGAAAAAGGTCATGTCGATTTCCTCAAAATGTTTATCGAGGAATGCGGCCTTTCCGTTGGCAGCGGCAATAACCTCATGCTCCGCCATGCGGCGGCCAAGGGACAAACGGAAGCGGTAAAATATTTGCTGTCCCAGGGCGCGGATTACAGCGTTTTCAATCACGACCCGCTGCATGATGCCGCGCAGAACGGCCATGTGGAAACCGTCGCCGCGCTGCTGGATGCAGGTTCGGACATTCACGCCGGCGATGGCCGCGCATTGACCGTCGCCGCCCGCAAGGGCCAGACCGAGGTTGTCAAACTGTTGCTGGCGCGCGGGGCCGATCCGGCGCGGAACGATCAGGAAGCGCTGCGCCGCGCGGCGGATAACGGCCATGCGGAAATTGTGCGCCTGATCTGCGTCCATCCTGCGATTGATGTGTCTTTGGATGATGAAAGGGCGCTGGATGAAGCCCTCGACGGGCAGCATTACGATTGCGCGCGCATATTGGTCGAACACGGCGCGCAAGTGAACGTGAAACAGGGCGCTTTCCTGCGCGAGGCGGTGGAAAGCGGGCGCAAGGAAACCGTCGCATTCCTGCTGCAAAACGGCGCCGATCCGAATGCGGCGAAAGATGCCGATACGGCGCTGGTCATTGCCGCGCGCAAGGGGCATGCGGAGATTGTCGACATGCTGCTCGATGCCGGCGCACGGGCAGAGGCCTATAACAACGCCGCGCTGGATGCCGCCAAACGTGCGGAGAAATGGGACGTGGTGGCGCAGTTGAACCGGCATGCCGCGCTGCGCTTGCAGTTGCAGGAAAGCGAAAAAACCGGCGAATTCGCGCGACTGTTTGCGGGCGGCTATTCGCTGGATGACCTGCGCCGCACCAAAGGCCCGTCCGGTGAAACGGGTCTGGTTATCGCCGCGCAAACGGGGAAATTCGCAACGCTGGTCGCGCGCGCATCGGGCGGGGCGCTGCCGCATTTGACGGCGGATGATCTCTACCATCCCGACGATACGCCCGATTGCGTGCTCAGCCACCTGATCCGCCACAAATCGCTGAAGCAGTTTTTTGATCCGGATCTCTGGGCGGGGCGGCGCGAGGGCATGACGGAAGCCTGGCAGGCCTTGCCTGAATCCGAACGGAAAAAAGTCGATCTGGATTCCCTGCTGGCCGCCGTGGATCGCAAAACGCTGAATGAAAAGGGCAAATCCTTCCAGCTGAAACCGCCAAAGCCCTGAAATCCTTGACGGATTCCGTCATTGACATAAAGCGTCCCGGCCGATAGGATAAAGGCCGGAAACCCCAAAGAACTCCTTGATAAACCAAGAGAAAGAAACCTTGCGATGTCGCAGGATCGTCTGCCGCCCCCGTTGAAACCTGCCGATGGCGAACGCGAAGCCGCCGTGCGCGCGGCATTGATCGAGCATGATTCCGCCCGCGCCATGGATTTGATGCGCGGCTATGCCTTTACGGAGGAATTCCGCAACGACATCCTCGGCGGCGCGATGCATCTTGGCGACGATCTGCCTTTTGTGCGTTTCGTGATCGAGGAAATGGATACCGATATTTCGCCCACGCGCTGCATCTCGCTGCTCAATGCCGCTTGCCAGAACAAGCTGGCCGATACAACGGTCTATCTGGTCGAACGCGCGCTGGCCGAGAATATTTCGCGCGAGGATTGCTACAGCCGCATTTTCACCAACTTCCCGCCCGAAGACGCGGCGGCGGTTGTGCAAAAGCTTGCCGAAAAAGCCGAAGACCGCGACGCCGCCCTGAGCGACGCGCTGTATCAGGCCGCGATTGCCAAAACCTTTCCCGTCATGGGTCCTCTGGTCGAGGCGGGCGCAGCGGGCGGCAAGCATATGGCGCTGGTGCTCTTGTCCTACCTGATGTGTCAGGATCAGGCTTTTTATAACGATAAAGACGCCTATCTCGGCACCTTCCGCAAGATTGTCGGCACCGCCACGCCGCAGCATATGACGGCGCTGGATCTGACGCTGCCCATGGTCGCCTATAAAATCCCGGGCGGCGACATGTATCCCGAAATAATGGATATTCTGGTGCAGGCCGGTGCCGATCCTTTCGCCGTTCGAGGCGAGGCTTCGCGCGCCCTGACCGCCGCCTATAACGAACGCGGCGATTTCGAGGAAGAAGCGCGCTGGCGGCAATATTTCGATGAGGCGCGCGAAGCCTATACCGGCCGCTGCCATGCGGCCTTTCAGGAAAAATTCGGTAACGGTTTTTCCGTCAGCGATTTGCTGCAAACCGTGAATGCGGCGGGGGATACGGGGCTGACGCTCGCGGCCCGCGCGCGGCGTGCCGATGCGGTGCTGGATGCCGCGGCCAAAGACGGCAGCCTGACGCTGGCGCAAATGTTTAACGAAACGGCGGGCAAACAATCCGTTATATCGCTGGCGATTGATCGCGGCGATCTGGCGCAATGGCTACGCCCGGCCTATTGGCTGAAACAGGATCCGCAGATTTTGCAAAAGGTCGAGGAAAAGCTGACCGACGAGCAAAAGAAACATGCCGATCTTGACATGATTGCCGCCCGCATTAACCAGCACCGCCTGAAACAAAACGCCGGCCGTTTCAAGCTCGGCCCCCGAAACGGGTAAACGGGCACAAGGTCTGGAAGGAAGAGAATATGTCACAACCGGATAAAGCGGCGGATCATCTCTGGCATCTCTGGTTTGACATCCGCGCGGCGGCGCGGGCGAAGGACTGGGGCAAAATGCAGGATATTTTCGCGCGCAACGCCGATATCCAGCTGACCTCCCACCCGTTTTTGACGGAAGCCTTCCACGGTCTTGCCAATGAAAATCAGGCCGCGCTGGTCAAGACCATGTTCGACCGCGGTTTCAAGGCCGATGACGATACGTTGTCGGAAACCGTCAGCCGACTTGCCCGCTATTACCACCCGCAGGCGGCAGAGGTGATGTCCTATTTGATCCGCGAACAATCGGCAGATACGGCGGCGGCCGTCGGCTATGCCGCCGCGCACGGGCATCTGGATGTTTTGAAAACGATTGATGCCGCGGGCGGCGATGTGCGCGCGGGCAACGGCGGGTTTTTCCTTGCGCTCTACGGCGGACATCCCGATGTGATGCGCTATCTCTACGAAAAAGGCGCCGATCTTTATCATCCGAATATGATCGCCGCAGGCTATGGCCGCAACCATGAAATTCCCGACGACCGCCGCCATGCCGCGCTGGAAACCTATCGCGCATTGGTCGCGCGGGATAACGAAGTCTGGGCGGCATGTTACGCCGAATGCGGCGGGGCGGCGAAAAGCATGGATGAATTCCGCCATGTGCCCAATGCCATGGGCCGCACGCCGATGAACCGCTTGCAGCTCGCCGTGCGTGCCGACAGGTTTGCCGATGTGGCCGCCGTCGCGAATACGCCGCCGGTTTTTGCGCTGCGGGCCAAAGATTTGCTGGCGGAAGATTACAAGGGCGTCAGCCCGCTGATGGTCATGGCGGCGCGCGGCCAGCTGGCGGCGGTTTTTGATCCCAAAATCTGGGTCGGCCGGCCGGGCGAAGTGGCCGTGCTGCGCGATGCGCTGAAAAAAATGCGCGCGGAAAAAACCATCGATCTTGACGCCTTTGCCGCCGAAATGGATCGCTACCGCCTGAACCAGGCACGCAAAAACGCGCCGCGCCTGACGCTGAAGCCGCGTGACTGACATGCAAAACGGCAGGCACCCATCCGGCAAATCCCTTGAAAGGCAGCTGATCGATGCGGCGGTCGCGGGCGATCTTCCCGCCGTGCGCCGTCTTTTGGAAGAAGGCGCGGAAGCAGAGGTCAGCCGTCAGGATTTCGATGCCCTTGCCCGCACCCTGCCCGAAGAAGAACGCCGCCGTCACAGCGATGTTTTCACCCTCATCAGCTGGCACAGCGGGCAGAACAGGCTGAATGCCGCCATGTATCTGGCCGCCTTTCACGGCTACGGCGAAATTGTGGATCATTTCCTTGCCAAATCCGCGCGCGACCCGATGGCGCTGAAAGTCGCCGTTTTCGGCGCGGCGCGCGCGGGCCACGCCGCGCTGGCCGAACGCCTGATCGATGCGGGCGCGGAAGCGGATTTCAAAAACGATTACCCCTTGCGCCAGAGTATTGCGGGCGGACATGCCGAAACGGCAAAAATGCTGGCGGCGCGCACGGGCGCGCAATCCCGTGCCGCAGGATATGCCATTGCCACGGGCAATACGGCGCTTGCGGCGGATTTTCTGACGCCCGATACGGATCTGGCCGTCGTGCTGGAGCAAATCGCCCTGGCGCTCGGTGATGCGCAAACACCGCCGCCCGGCGCGCCGCGCCGCCGCGACGAAGCAGATATCCTTGCGGGGTTTCAAATGATCCTCGGCTTTGCCGAAGCGCGCGGCGATGATATGCAGCAGGTCATGATGACGGCGGCAAAAGCGGCGGCCGGACATCAGGCCCTGCCCCTGATCAACGATATCCGCTGGCAGCAAACATTACAGGATATTCCCGACAAACAGGCGGTTTTGAGCGCCATGCTGCTCGAAGACCTGCCGCCGAATACCCGCATGGCGGATTACAGCGATGCCATGGTGCGCCTGATCGAGGACGGCGCGGATGCGGAAAAGGGATTGATGATCGGCATTCGCCAGTGTGACGAGCCGATGGTCGATACGGCGCTGCGCCGCAAGGTGGATCCGCGCCGCCATCGCGGCCGGGCGCTGGTGCTGGCGCGGCATATGGCGGACAAGGCCGTATCGGCGGAAATGCCGGCGCAAAGCATTCTCGGCAGCATCATGGCCGTAACGGCCATGATGACCGTGATGGATGAAACCGCGCATCAGGACGGCCTGACGGCGGCAAACCCGCTGGATATCTGGCGACAGGTTGATCCCGCCACGGGCAAGACGGGGCTTATGTCCGTTTTCAGCATCGGCAAGGTGGCGGATTATCTCTCCGCCCTGCAAAAGCAGGGGGAGGATCTGCCGCTCGCCGATCTTTTGCACCGCGATGCCAAAGGCTATCGCGCGCTTGACTGCATCGATGATGCGCGGCAGCTGGATAAACTTTTCGCGCCGGCGCTTTGGCAAAACCGTCATGCGGATTACGCGGTTTTCTGGCAGGCGCTCACGCCGCGCCAGCAGGCGGAACAGCAAAACCGTCATGCGGAGATCATGCAGCGCCGCCAGTCGGCGGAAGGGCGGCAGCGAGTCTCCGATCTCGCCCGCCGGCATCGCGGCCGTTTCAAATTATGACCCAAAAATAATCAAAATATTCAATGGGTTATAACTCTTGACCCGTCCTCCCATTATGTCTATTCTGGGAGACCCCTGAAATAAACGACAACAAAAGCAGGGGGTCGGAGAAATAAACATGTCAAATGCAGACAATCCGGATAAGAAAAAGAAAGGCTTCCTGTCCCGCGCCTTCAATAACGCACGGCAGGGGTTGCGCCGCTTCGGAATGGTTTTGCAAAAAGGCAGTATCGAAAAAGCGCTGATTTATTCCTGCAGCATGGGGCATGAAACCCGCGTGGCTTTCCTGCTCGCTTCCGGCGCCAATCCGAAAACGCAAGCCAGCGCGCCGATGAAGGCCGCCGCCGCCCATGGCCGTCTCGGCTGCATGAAATTGCTGATCCGCTACGGCGCGGCGGCGGATGACGATCAGAGCGCCGCGCTGCATACCGCGATTGCCAATAACCAGCGCGATGCGGTGAAATTCCTGCTCGCGCGCGGGGCGGATATCCACGCGCAGGATGAAAAAGCCGTGCGCATTGCCGCCGGTTTGAACAACATGCGCATGATGGAGGAAATGATCCGCGCCAAGGCCGATCTGAATACCGGCGACGGCGAACCGCTGCGCATTGCGGCATCCAAGGGACATGAACATATCGTGCGCCTGCTCGCCATGTCCGGCGCGGATGTGACGCGGGGCGACCATGCCGCGCTTTACTGGGCCTGCCGCAACGGACACAAAAACGCCGCCGAGGCGCTGGTTGCCGCAGGCAGCGATGTGAACGCGCGCAACGGGCTGATGCTGGATGTCGCCGCGGCCTATGGCCATGTGCGCGTCCTCGAATTTCTTTTGCAAAAAGGCGGCCATCTGGCCGATGACGGCGGCCTTGCGCTCAAATGGGCGAAACAGAACGGACAAACCGAAACCGTGCGCGTGATCGAGGATTATCTCACGCATAAAAACCCGCCGCCGCCTGCGGCCAATATGCCGCCAAGGCCGCCGCATCTGCCGCCGCAACCCGGGGCGTGACATGTCTGCCTTCGACAAAGACCTGACAGCCGCCGCTGCGCGCGGCGATCTGGAGGCCGTGAAGGATTTCATCGCGGCGGGCGCGGACTGGCAAAAAAACCGTCAGGCGCCCTTGCGCGCCGCGCTGGAAAACGGGCAGCGCGACGTGGTGCGCTATTTTTTCGAAGCGCATATCCTGCCCATGGAAAAGCAGCGTTACCGGGACAGTTTTTCCAACGGCTATAACCCGACGGATGACGATATCGACACCTATCTGCTGCAAACGCGGCGCACGATCGGTGCGGCGCTGGCGGAAGAGCCGCCGACCTATTCCATCACCAAAATGTCGCTGGCTGTTTATTTCAACATGCCCGGCGTTTTCGATGCGCTGATGGCGCAGGACAGAACGCGCAGCCTGCAATACGGCGCGATGGCCGTGAAAATGTCGGGGCAGACGGGCCTGCTGGCCGATCTTCTGGCGGCAGGGGCGGATCCGTCCTGCGCGGGCGGTATTGCGCTCAGCCAGATTTTGCGCACGGGCGATCTGCCGTTGCTGCAAAAACTTGCGGACAGCGGGTTTGATTTCAACCGCCATTACCGCGATGACGAAGGCAAGGGCATGCATCCGCTGGCCCGCGCCCTGTTGCTGCCCGAAGGCGATTTCAAAACAAAGGCCATCCGCCTGATGCTCGACCACGGCGCGGATTTGCGCTTCGGCGGCATCGGCGTCCTGAAAAACGGCGCGCTGCGGCGGGATGACAATGTCTATGTCATGGCAGACGGGGCAGAGCCCGGATCGCAATTGCCCATGCTGCTGGCGCTGGCCGACGAAGCGCGCGCGGCGGGTGATAAAAACACCAAACAGCGTCAGGATTTCATGGCGCGTTTTGCCTATCTGAAGCACTGGTACATGCATGATTTCATCGATCCGCTGATGCTGGGCACGGCCACGGCGCAGGAACGCTGGTTTGAAAACGTGCGCATGCAGCCGCGTCAGGCAGATGATGCCTTTTTGCTCAAGGCCGCCATTGTGTCGGATATGGACAAAACCATGGTGGCGCATGTGCTGGATTACGGCGACGTCAATCCCAATACCCAAAACGACCGCCCGCTGACGCTGGCCGTTTTGCTGAACAAGCCGCACCTTTTCCCCGTGCTGGCCGATTACGATGCGGACCCTTATGCGAACAAGGGAGAGGCCTTCGCGCTGGTCGAGGCGCTCGGCGATGCGGAAATGAAACAGGCCTTTGACGATTTTGTCCGCCGTACGGAAAAGGAAAACCAAAAAAAGCTGATGAAGGAAGCCAGTGCCGGCGTGAATACGGCGGCGCTGCGCCGCACGGATGTCGCGGGCGAAACAGGGCTTTATCGCGCCGCCAAGGCCGGCGTGATGCCGCTGCTGGAAAAGGAAAACCTGCTCGGCGGCCTGACGGCGGAAGATTTTTTGAAAGAGCAGCCGAGCAAAGGCACGGTCGCCGGCGTGCTGGCACAGCGCGGCGATTACCGGACGCTTTTCAGCGACAGCATCTGGGCAAACGCGCGGGAAGAAGCGGAGAAAATCTATCAAAGCCTTTCCGCTACCCAGCGCGCGGCGGCCGAACCCCATTACGGCGCATTGATGCAGCACAAGCTTGCCGCCGCGCGTCATGCCGTGCTGCGTGAAAAAAGCCGTGACCTGCGCCTGTCGCTTAAAACGCGCGGGCCGGATCATTCCCCAGACAAAGGATAAAACCATGCGTTACAAACCCACCCTTGCCGACCGGTTCTGGAAGAAAGTCAGCGCGCCCTTCAAGGAGATGAAGGATCTGGAAGTCGATTTCCATTACGCCGCCACGACCAATATGCTCTGGCGCGCGGAATATCTGCTGACGGTGAAGGGGGTGAATATTGCCTCCGGCGACAATTTTGCCGTGCGCTGGGCCGCCAACGGCGGACACGAGGAAATGCTGCGCCTGCTCTTCCGCCACGGCGGCGTGGATGTGAACGCCAAAAACGGCGATGCGCTGATCCGCGCCGTCACGCGCGAACATGCGGGCGCGGTCGCCCTGCTTTTGGAACACGGCGCGGATATTTCGATGCAGGATTACAAGGCATTGCATCTGGCGCATGAGAAAAACAACATCAGCCTGCTCGCGCAACTGTTAACCAGCGGGCAGGATGCGCGCGGCGTGGTGGCAACCCTGCACGCGGAGGCGCTGGAAAAAGACGACGGCAGCATCGCGCATGAGGCGCGCTTGCGGCTTTACAGCGATTATCTGGCGCCGCAAAATCCGGCGCGCAAGCCGCCCGCGCCGCCGCGTCCGTAAAAGAAGCCATTCAGAAAAAACGCGCCTTAAAAAATCAGGCCGTTGTCAGCGCCTTGATGGCGCAGGCATGCACGTCGCGCAAATGTTCCTGCGGCATGTTCAGTTTTGCCATCGTGCGCAGCGAGAAAATCGTGCTCAGAATGAAATGCGCATAGGCCTTTGCGTCATGCTGCATCGGCACCTGCCCCAGCGCCTGCGCCTTCTGGATGCAGGTCATATAGGATTGCTCCAGCCGTTCCATATATTCGCGCAGAATGTCGGTAATACGCTCGTTAATGCCGTTGATGTCGAGCAGCGAGTTGATCAAAAAGCAGCCGGGAGCGCCGCTTTCCGCGCCGCATTCCTCGATCACCATTTGAAAAATGCGGTTCAACGCGCCGATCGGATCATCCGATTCCACCATGCGTTTCATTTCCGGCATCACATATTCGTCCAGATGCAGGCGTAGCGCGGATTCAAAAACCTTTTCCTTGTCGCCCAGCGCATTGTAAACCGAGCCCAGATGCAGGCCGAGGCTCGCGGCCAGATCGCGCATGGAGGTATGCTCATACCCCTTCGCCCAGAAGTTTTCCATCGCGGTGTGCAGTGCCTGTGTGCGGCAGAATTCCAGTTTGCGTCCCATCTGTTATCCTTTAGGTATAAATAAATAAAAATTTACGTTGAATGCCGCCACCTCGTTTCATGGGTGGGTTGTATGCGCCGGCGGACGGTCTGGCCGCCGCGGGCGAGGGCTCGCTCCAAAAAAAGCTTTGCTGAACGAAGCCAAGCCCTTGCGTGTATAGCCCCTATCGCGGCAGGATGCAATTATTTCGTACCTTTTTTGTACTTTTACGGTCCTTGTTGCGGGCGGCGCGGCTTAACCGTCTTTTCATAAATTCCGCTTAGACTAAAGGATATACGGGATGTGCAAAAAAGGCAGATCGGCCCACCGGTGACGGCGGGCATTATAAATGTGACAATGACAATTAATTTATCGCTTTTAAAACAGCAACTTGAATAACCGCACCCGCAAGGGATGCGGTTTTTGTCGTGTCATATGGATCGCTTTTTCGGCCATGCCCGCGGATGAACAATCAGGAGCATATCTGCGATGGGACAACTGGATGCCAATTTTAACGCCGAAGCGGAATCTTACGAAACGCGCGAACTGGCCTGGGAACTGCAACAATCAAATCCCGACCAGCAACGCATCCGCATGTTTTTGGAGAACCAGGCAGACCTGCGGCAGGCATTGAAAATCGCGGATATCAGGGAAGATGATTTGCTGCGCAAACCGGCGCTGAAGCCCTTGCAGCTGCAAAAACATTTACAGCGCGACCCTGTGGCCTGAAAAAGCCCCGGGAAAAACTCAAGGCGTTTTGCCGTTCTTTTGCTTGCGTGCGGTCGCGGGCGCGGGAAAGCGCGGTTTATCCAGCGCCTTGTTGTCGGGCTCTTTCAGTTCTTTCAACGCGGCCAGAATCTCGGCCTTGAACACGGTGAATTCGGCAACCGCTTCGCGCAAGGCGCGCAGCTCGCGTTCCTGTTCTTCGGCCAGCCGCACAAGATCGGCGGTCTGCATGGCCAGCAGCTCCGCCGTGAAACGGTGATCGAGCCGCACCTCGTGGTTCTTGTCGGCATGGTAGCTGAAAATGGTCGCAATCTCCCGCAAACGCTCTGGCAGCGTTTCACCTTCCATCAGCCATGTGCGACTGCCATCGGCATTGCGGCGGAGTTGAACCATGAGTCTTTATCCCTTGTTGAGGCTGCCATATTAGGAAAAATATTCCCGAAGAGTCAAGCGCGCAAGCGCGCTTTGGGCAGCAGGGCGTGTTGGAAAAATTTGCACATAAGATCAGCGACATAAAAAATCCCCCCGCCGCAAGACGGGGGGATTTTTTGACCAAAGTCAGCGATGATTACAGATCAAAGCTGCCGTCGCCGGGGCGCTTGGGCTTCGGCCCTTTCGGGGGAGCCGGCGGTTTCGGCGGGGTTTTCTTGATGGACGGCAGACCGGGAATGCCAGGCAGTGCGCCACCGAGCATGTTGCTGATTTCCGTGCGGATATCATCTTCCAGCTGGTGCAGCGTTTGTGCGGCGGCGGGGTTGCTGGCGGCCTGACGGCGGATCTGGTTGACGGTGCTTTGAATATCCATCATCGCCGGCATCATCTGACGCATCAGTTTGTTGATATCGGGCGTATCTGCGGATGCGCCAAGATCCATGCTCTTTTCAACAACGCTGTTGAACTTGTCGCTCAGGCTTTCAAACAGCGGCTTGGCGGGGCCGGTTTGCGCATCGGCCGCGCGCAGGAATGCGTTTTTCAGGTTGTCGATGGATTGCAGGACTTTATCGGGATCGGGGGGATTGAATCCAAAATTCACGGCTCTTCTCCTTCATGCTGAACGCCCTTGGGCGTCGGTGCTTGTTTCCATTTTTTGTTTTTGATGGGCTAGGGGAAGAGTGCAAGTTATGACAGGGGGAGTCAATACGCAAAAGCCGCGCGCCGTAACTTTATTACAATATTACAAGTATTTTTCTTACAAATCCTGCATATTGCGCCGCAAAATATCGGTCTTATTGCCAAAAAGCGTTTTTTTGAATAAAACAAAGAACCATACCAACAAAAACGGAACCCCCCGCGATGATATTGAAACGCGCTTTTAACCGTATGCAATTGGGCGATGCGCTGGATGCGCAAGGCCTTGGCGGCGAAACCTATCTGACCCGCGCGGTCAAGGTGGGCGATGTCAAGCTCGTGCAGGAATTCCTCGATCTCGGCGCCAATCCCGATGTCAAAAATGCGGCGGGCGAATTGCCGCTGCATCTGGCGCTGGTCGCGCAGAATTTCAAAATCATGCATGTGCTTTTGGAAACGGGCGCGGATATCTTTTTGCGGCAGGAAGGCATGACGCTCAGCCAGCATGCCGAAAAACTGGGAATGAGCAAAGTTTCCACCTTGCTGCGCGAGCTGGAAGAACGCAAAGTCGCCGCCAGTCTTTCCGCCTCCATGGCGGTGGTATCGATGGGCGGTATCGTGCCCGTGATGCCGAGCCGCGATGACGTGCGCAAGGCAACGGAAGCCAGACGCAAAGAAACGGCAGAAAAAGAAAAGGCCGGTCGTAAAAACAAAAAAGGCCCCGCGCTTTAATACGCGGGACGTGAAAGTTTACGCATAAGATGACAAATGCCGCTGCGGCACCCTTACGGGTCGCGGCGGTTTTTTGTTTTCATGGGCGGCGATCACAATCCGGCCGCAGGCCGCCGGTTTTTTTATCAATATATTTTGCAATATTTTGCAGGCGCTGGAACGGGCATTTCTTTTTCATAGAGCGTGCCTTTTTTATGTCTCATGCCGTAAAGCCGGGATAAAATCCATATGAAACAAATTAAATAAGTGTTTCAAAAATGATAATTTAATTGAAATCATTTTTTATCATCGGATTCAAAAACGGGCATAAAAAAGCCGGCCCACAGGGCCGGAAACGCGGAATATGACAATATTAAGTCTTTGAATCTTCTAGGGAAAGAAAGGCATTGTTAACTTTTTATTCATGATCTTGTGGTGTATAATGAAACCATCTACCAGATATAGTGTGCCGACGTTTCCAACGAAAGGGGGCCGCAGATGACGACATCGTCTGTCATGACTGATCTTCTGGCATATAACTTCAACCTGGATACCGGCGGGTTTGCAGATGTGCTGGGTCAACCGACCCATCGCCACATCGGGCAAAGCTTTATGCATGAACTGGCGCGCGAAGGCGATACGCTGAGCGCCGAGGTCATCATGCTCGCCGGCGGGGAAATCGATTTTCCCGACGACGAGGGCCGCCGCCCGCTGCACGAAGCCGCCTTCTTCGGCCGTTTCGAGATGGTGAAATTCCTGGTGCAAAACGGTGCGGTCATGGATGCGCCCTTGCATCCTTTCGGCTATACCGCGCTTTACTATGCGGTGCAGCAGGGCCATCACGACATTGCCGCCTGGCTGCTTGCACAGGGGGCGCGCCGCGATGTCGCCGACCGCCTGTCGGGGCAGGGGCTGTTGCATCTGGCTGCCGCACGCGGTGATACGCGCATGGCGGGCATCCTGATCGCCGCAGGCGTCGATGTGCTGGCGGAAGACCGCAAGGGCCAGACTGCCCGCGATTACGCCGCCAAGGGCAATCACAAAACGCTCGAAAAAACGCTGCTGAAAGTCATGATGCACCACGCGCAATTCGGCGGCATCTAAGGCTTTTAAACGTGCGGGCGTTATTCGCCGCTGCAAAATCGCAGCCAGAGCGCATTGTTGCGGTCGATCTGTTGCAGGGTTTCTTCCGTATCGGCCGGCGCCGTATAAACAGGCGCGTATAACCTGCAAAAACTACCGTGTGAAACGCTGGCGCACGCGCCTTGCAAAAGCAGCATCGCGGCGCAAACGGTCTTCAATAGCACGCGCATCTTTTTCCTTTGCCTCTTCCCGTTCCTTTTGCGCCGCTGCGCCTTCGCCGCGGCCCGCGCGCCATGCGAAATAGCAGCACAGTCCCAGCATGAAGCCGAGCGGCAGGCTGTAGAAAAGCAGCTCCGTCATGCGCCCGCCGTATCATCGCTGTTGTCGTTATCATTATCATCGTTTGTATCGCGCGTAAAAACCGCGACAATACCGGCCAGCGATATGCCGGCGGCGATAATCGCCTCGGTTTGCATTTCCGTCAGCGTGACGCCGAGCGCCGTTGCCAGCGAAATCAGCCCCAGCCAGGTGGAGCGTTCGCGCGCGCGGGCCAGCAGGAAATCCGTCAGTTTTTTCATGGTCGTCGTCCTTTTCTTGTCAGGGGGGAGGGGGGTTATGAAAGGGCATTCATGGCCTCGGCATAAACCGCAGGCTCGAACCAGTCGCGCGGCATGGAGGGAGGCGGCGCGCCGTTTTCATGGTGAATAATGGCCTTGGCCAGCAAACACAGCAGCGCGCGGTTTTCCAGCGAGATCACATCGCGCCGGCGCACGCCCAGTTTTTTGCAAACGCTGTGGATATAATGATCCGTCGCGTTTTCATGCGGCGGCGCATAGCGGTTGATGATGCTTTCCACGGTATCCAGCCCGTATTTGCGCTGATAGGTCAGCAAAAGCTTCATCAGCGCGCGGATGCCGTCCTGCGGCGCTTCGAATTCGACAAATTCCGTATCCTGCTGAATAGGCTTCTGCCCTTGCCAGCGCACCGTGCCGAGGCGGATATTGCCGGGGTTGTTGTTGCGGATGCCCCTTGGCAGCAAAAAACTGTGCATGGTGAAAATCTCCGTTCAGGGTCTTTGACGCAAAAAAAGCTCGATGCGGTTGATGCCGCCGTTCAGATGGTCGATGCGCTGTTCCAGCGCGGCCAGACGCTCGGCCGTGTGTTCGTTATGACTGATCCATTTTTCGATATGTTCCACGCGGCGCGTAATGCTGGCCGCCCACCAGACGGTGCTGACCAGATGGATCATCACCGTCAGCGTCAGGGTCAGCATGGAAATGACTTCAACACCCATGGCCGTTATTCCTGTATTTCTTCAATCACCAGCCGTGCCTTTGCCGTTCCGCCCAGCAGGCGGCCCGACATCGTGCCGTTCAGCCGCACCGCGCCCGCCGCGCCGGGGCCGATGCGGATGCTGTAGCTGTGGCTTTCCGTATCGGCGGGGGTGATTTCATGGCTTAGCGCAAGGGGC